>ENA-OPCA01000003-OPCA01000003.1-human-gut-metagenome-genome-assembly--contig:-NODE-3-length-268506-cov-12.196062_pt1 | contig 268506 bp, 244 predicted proteins | sample MGYA00241076_ERZ501468 | MGnify/ENA primary metagenome ERZ501468 (study PRJEB25962, sample SAMEA2042633) | human gut metagenome | biome: human gut; feature: human-associated habitat; material: faeces... | reverse complement strand
TCTCCAAGTTGTTTTATTTTGGTGACAAGAAATCCGCCATTTGTTTTCATGCAAATACTCCTATATAGTAGTTTATTAAATTATACTATATAGGAGCTTTATTGTCAAGAGCTTGTATGTTTGAATAGAGGTAAATTCCGATTTGTTGCTTCGTTTATGCTACAATTTGTTAATGAGATTTCTCGCTTTTTTACTTTTGTTGTATTTGAGCAAAAATAAAAAAAGCCGAAAAGCCTTGATTTTGCCAGGCTTTTCAGCTGTGCATTTGGCACCCCCTGCGAGAATCGAACTCACAACTAACCCTTAGGAGGGGTTTATTATTGCGGGGCAAAAAGGTTCTCACAGCCGTCAAAATCAGTGATTTTGGAAACGGCGAGAGGTTCTTATAGCGGAGCAAAAAGGTTCTCACAGCCGTCAAAATCAGTGATTTTGGAAACGGCGAGAGGTTCTTATAGCGGAGCAAAAAGGTTCTCACAGCCGTCAAAATCTGTGATTTTGGAAACGGCGAGAGGTTCTTATAGCGGAGCAAAAAGGTTCTCACAGCCGTCAAAATCTGTGATTTTGGAAACGGCGAGAGGTTCTTATAGCGGAGCAAAAAGGTTCTCACAGCCGTCAAAATCTGTGATTTTGGAAACGGCGAGAGGTTCTTATAGCGGAGCAAAAAGGTTCTCACAGCCGTCAAAATCTGTGATTTTGGAAACGGCGAGAGGTTCTTATAGCCATTTAACTTATCAAATAGGGGAAGCAACAAACTGTAAAAGAATAAAGCCGCACATCATATTGAACGATGAGCGGCTTTTAATTATTTGGCACCCCCTGCGAGAATCGAACTCACAACTAACCCTTAGGAGGGGTTTATTATATCCATTTAACTAAGGAGGCGTGCTTGCATATTAAATTGACAGATAATATTATACACTATCTGCTTCGGATTTGCAAGCACTTTGCGAAAATTATTTATACAGTTTTCCGTCACAGACGGTCAGTATCCTGTCGGCATATTTGGCATCGGAAATGCTGTGTGTGATAAGAATGACGGTTTTGCCGCATTTGTGGCGGGAGAGAAGCAATTCCATTACTTCCTTTCCGGAGCGGCTGTCAAGATTTCCGCACGGCTCGTCCGCAAGGATAAGGTCGGGGTCTGCGGCGATTGCTCTTGCGATAGCGACACGCTGCTGCTGTCCTCCCGAAAGCTCATACGGCTTGTGCGACAGCCTTGACGAAAGTCCTACAGCTTCGAGCGCCGAAAGTGAGCGTTCAAGGCGTTTCGCTGTCGGGATACCTCTGTAAGTAAGAGGCAATGCTACATTTTCAACCACCGACAGCGTCGGTATAAGATTGAAAGACTGAAAAATAAAACCTATCCTTTCGTTTCTTATACGGCTCAGCTCATTATCGGCAAGCGTTTTTGTGTCAAGTCCGGAAAACATATATGTTCCGCTGTCGCAGGTGTCGAGCAGACCGAGGATATTCATCAGCGTGGATTTTCCCGAGCCGCTCGGACCTGTAATTGCTATGAACTCCCCCACGTTTACCGTAAGGCTGACGTTGTCCAGTGCCTGTACCGTACCGTCAGCCATTGTGTAGTGCCTTGATATGTCAGCGGCGTTTATCAGAGCATTTCCGTTTGCTTGATTGATATTCCTGCTTTCTTTCATAAGAGCCGACCTCCTTCGGTGAGAAATAACGGCAAGGCGAGGCAGTCGTGTTGGTTATTACGCCTGCACCGTGAAGTCCGCAACAGCCGTCATGCTGATGTATGCAAGGCTCGCCGCATATTATCATATTCATTTTTCCACCCTCTTTTTGTGAGATTATAAAGCTATTTTTAGCCGCAACGACTGTAATATTCACAGCATTTCAGTAATATTTTCCGTAACGGCAGATAAACTAAGTAGGTAAAAACGAAAAGGAGAATGAGTATGAATTACCGCAAAACATACAAAAAAAGAAAGGCGTTTCATATTACGATTATCGCAATTTCGGTTATTGCAGGGCTTTATTTCAATATGATGCTCCCCGGTGTTATAAGGGATAACGTTCCTTGTGTGGACGTAATCTTCCCCGAAAGGACAGAATATATCCCGTCCGTAACCTGCAGCGGTACGGTAGGTTATTCACAGGTCAGGAGCATAAAAGAAGAAATACCGCTTATTATAAAGGAATATCTTGTGAATGTCGGCGACAGGGTAGACCAGGGACAGACGATAGCCGTTGTTGATAAGCAGGCGGTGTGTGATAAGCTGAGTAATATATACAGCGGTTCGGTATCCGATGTGCTGACGGCGGCGGAGCTTTCCGACAGGATACCTGAGGAAATACCGGCTTTGGTATCCGGAACGGTATGCTATCTTGCAAAAAGCGGAGAACTTATAGATGCCGGAGCGGATATTGCAAGGGTAGGTGGCAAGGGCGCACTTGTGCTGAATGTTGCTGTGCCTGAACGCAATCTGTCGAAAATCAGAAAAGGGCAGACCGCATTGCTTACTCTGTCGTCTGTTGACGGAAAATTTGCAGGACAGGTGAAAAGCATCGGCAAAAGTACGAGAAAGCAATATCTCGGTGCCGTAGAGGAAACCGTAGCCGATGTTATGATAAGTATAGAAAGCCCGTCGGACAGGCTCAAAAGCGGTGACAGCGGATATGCAGAAATACAGACAGGTCTTAAGCGTGATATAGTTACCTTGCCTTACAGTGCGGTTATGCAGGATGAAAAAAGCGAATATATCTACGTTATCGAGAACGGCAGAACAACAAGGCGTGACGTTATAACAGGGCTGGAGCTTGCAAAACGGACGCAGGTTTTCGGGGTAAGCGTTGAGGAGGAAGTTGTGAAAAGCACGCAGGGAGTAGCGGCAAACTCGATTATTATCAGAAATAAGACGGAATAAAGGAATACACAGGCACAAAACGGTAATTATATAATGGTCGGATATGCAACATAAAGCGGAGGTAGGTTATGGGACTGATGTCGGTTATGGCTGATATATGGAGAAGCAGGAGCAGAAGTGCGCTGACTATGAGTGCAGTTGCGATAGGTATTTTTTCGGTGACGGTAATATCGGCGGCAGGGCAGATAGGCACAGCCAAGATAAATGACAGCCTTGACGATATGGGAGTAAACTCTGTACTTGTGGAGGCGCAGGAGGCGGGAGTTGCTCTGAGCGACAGCGATATAGATGCTTTGGGCGGATTGAGCGGTGTCAACGGTGCGATGCCGCTTATGGCGCAGGTCACCAAGTGTGAGCTTATCGAAAGCAATGTTTCGTGTATGGTGTGGGGAGTAAACGAGAAAGCGGACGAGATTATTTCGATGAAGGCGATACACGGCAGACTTATTGACAGATCGGATCTTAAAAAAGCCGACAATATCTGTGTTATTGATGATGAGATAGCACTCGAAACATACGGAAGGACAAATATAGTCGGAAAGACGGTGAGCGTGAATTTCGGCGGTAAATACACTGATTTTACGGTAATCGGTGTTGCCGAGTCGGGACTCAGCCCTATACAGAATATGATGAACGATGCTGTGCCGTATTTTGTATACATTCCCTACACCACAGCGCAGAATATAAGCGGCAAAAGTGAATATGACAAGATAGCCGTTCTTCTTGACAAAAACGGTGACGGCGAAACTGCGATAGACAGAATTAAAACCTGTATGGCAAATGTCAAGGGTGAGGGGAGTATAAAAATAAGCGAGCTTCAAAGCCAAAAGAAACAGCTTGACGGAATACTGGCTGCCGCAACCTCTGCATTGTCGTTCACGGCAGGAATTTCGCTTGCAGTTGCATCCGTATCGGTTATGACCGCAATGCTTGTAAGCGTCGGCGAACGAAAACGTGAGATAGGCATAAAGAAGTCGCTCGGAGCAAGGAATATAAGAATAGTCGGCGAGTTTTTAGCCGAAAGCACGATGATATGTATTATCGGCAGTATCGTAGGCATTGCGGCAGGCTGTGCGGTGGCATTTGTCATAGGTCTTGCGGTTGGTGAGAGCTTTGTTATGCAGACGGATATAATGCTTATCGCAGTTGCGGTGTCGGCGGTGATAGGTATGATTTCGGGGAGCTATCCCGCATATAAAGCGGCAAGGATGAAGCCGGTGGATGCCCTGAAGATGTAAAAAGCTATTGTGCCAAGTACGAACAATCTGTAGGAGAGCGGCAGAGCAGATAGGCAGTGTCTGTTCGATATCTTAAGTAGCAGTAACGATCCCTCAGTCTTGCGACAGAAAAAGTTCAATGAATTCTGATGTTGCGGGTATCGTAAAAGCAAAATATCGGATAAAATTGGTGCGTGTCTTGTCGCAATCCAGCTCCCTTTGGCAAGGGAGCCAAGTTTATATGGCGGCAAGGATGAAGCCGGTGGATGCGCTGAAGATGTAAAGATTCAAAAATTTCCCCTACACTCTTGACAGCTAACGATTATTGGCTTGCAATATAGCTAACGATCGTTAGCTTTTTATATCGAGGTGAATATATGAAACAAGCCTCCAAAAAGGAAGACACAAAACAACGCATACTTGACGAAGCGTTGCGGCTCTTTTCACAGAGCGGTTATGATGCTGTAAGTGTTGAGAGAATAGCTTCGGCGGTGGGGATAAAAGTGCCTTCACTGTACAAGCATTTCAAAAGCAAGCAGGAGATATTTGATGCTATCGTTGCGGAAACGTACCGCCGTTATGATATATTCACGGACGGCATTGATGTGCACGTTTCCGAAAGCAAAGCAGACGAAAAAGTGTTTGACGGTATTTCCGAGGAAATGCTTGCAAAAAAGGTAAGACAGCTTATAGAATATTCACTGCATGATGAGTATGTCAGCCGATTCAGACGAATGATGACAATAGAGCAGTTCAGAAACGCTGAGTTTGCGGCGATGTATTCCGAACGGTATCTGGAAAGATTGGTACGTTATCACGCAGGACTTTTCAGAGCGCTTATCAAGTCGGGAACGTTAATCGGAGAAGATCCCGATACGCTGGCACTTGAGTATGTTGCGCCTGTTGTGCTTATGGTTGAAGTTTGCGACAGACAGCCCGAAAGGGAAGCGGAGTGCCTGAAACGGCTTGAAGCACACGTCAGAAATTTCTACCGTACATATTCGCCGCATATGGTGAAAACGGCAGAGAAAAGAGGCGGTAATTGTCGGAATAATCGCAACGCCGATAGCTAAAACGCAGGCAGCCCGTGAGGTATGGTTTTATGTTATGTCGGGCGGAATAACGCTTAAGATTCTTACGGTGGAAATTGCAAGGATTATAGCGACGCTCAGATAAAAGAGGTATTGATAAATATAAAAACAATGGACAGCAGGAAAATCTTGCTGTCCGTTGTGTTGTATCTATGATTTACGCAATTGTCTTATCCGAGATTATTTCCCCGCCCGACAGCTCTTTTACGGGCTTTTTGAGCAGATCGCCTATCAGCATCGCATAGGAGATAATCATATAAAAACTCAGCTATCAAACCTTTTCCGCAATCAATACGTCCATACAATGCTTATGAGGAGTACCGCTGCTGTCGCAGTCAAAGATCCTCTCCTCGTTTTTATGAAACAGCCAATCGTGGTAATACATAAACAACTCACCTGATTTCCAGCTATCCACAACAAATTCGCCTTTTTCTGTATCGGGCGGAAGAGGAATAAATGGCTTCTCTACAAAAACATTTACAACATTGATACCATTCGTAGTCGTATGAGCTTTAAGATTATTGACAACATTTTCTCGTAATTCAAGAGGAATATAATGAAAAACCCCACTTGAAAAGATGATGTCATAGTTAGCTTCAAGCCTGAAATCTCTCACATCTGCCTTGAAAAAGTCAACCTTTACACCATAAGTATCGGCAAGCTCTCGTGCCTTTGACAGCCCCTGTTCAGATGCATCAAACGCTGTAACATCATAGCCGTTTCTTGCAAGAAATACTGCGTCCTTGCCTTCTCCGCAACCAATATCAATAACCTTATACGGCTTAACAGGCGGCTTAATTCTCATTATCTCATAACACAGATTGTTAGGCTTTAAGCCCCAATAATACTCCTCATTGCCGTACCTTTTGTCATAATCGGTGACGGATTGCGATGGATACCCCAACAGCGAATCAATAGTTGTTTTCAGAATAGCTGCGATCTGCGGCAGAAGTTCAATATCGGGACATGAAGTTCCGTTTTCCCATTTGGATATAGCTTGAAAAGAAACGTGCAGCTTTTCGGCTAAAGCCTGCTGTGTCAGACCAAGTGCTTTCCTTTTTTCTGATATTACATTGCCAATATTCATATGCCTGCCCTCCTTTGCCCTTATTATATCATCGTAAATTGTAAAGTTCAATAACCGCCTTGTAGAATGATCGAGTGATATTCTATTGACAGTTGAAAATCCATAATAAAATTGAGAACTTTCCAAAATCAGACTAATGGAGCGTGAGTTTTTGTTCACGTTCAATGCAGACTGTCGAAAAAGTCAATCAGAAATGCTAGGCTCTTTATTGTATTTATGATTTACGCAATTGTCTTATCCGAGATTATCTCCCCGTCCGAAAGCTCAACTATCCGCCTGCACTTTTCGGCTACCGTGCGGTCGTGCGTTACTATAACTATGGTTTTCCCGATAGAATTGAGCGACTTCATAACCTCCATTATTTCGTCTGCCGTTGCTTTGTCAAGTGCCGCTGTCGGTTCGTCCGCAATGATTATATTCGGACGGTTTACAAGCGCACGGGCAAGAGCGACACGTTGCTTCTGGCCGCCCGACAGCTCTTTTACGGGCTTTTTGAGCAGATCACCTATCAGCATTGCGTCGGCGGTTTTGGTGATAAGCTTTTTCATCATCTTGTATTTAACGGCAGGGTTGAATATAAGCGGATATGAAATATTTTCATATACCGTCTTGTCGGCGAGAAGTCCGAAATTCTGGAGCACGAAGCCGATCTCCTCGTTCCTTATTACCGCAATTTCATTGTTGCTGTACTTGGAAACCTCATATTCACCGAGAAAGTACTTTCCGTATGTCTGCTTGTCAAGACAGCCGAGGATATGTATAAGCGTTGACTTGCCGGAGCCGGATACACCCATTATAGCGACCATTTCGCCCTTTTCTATGCTAAGATTTATATTTTTCAGTGCATGCACCTCGCTGCTTGTGTTTATATTATAATATTTATCTATATTTTCAAGTTTCATCATACGTTCTCATATCTCCTTATTGTTTCAAGCATATTACTGCGTACCAGCGTTACAGAGCCTGCAATGCTGACAATTACGGAAATTGCAATCAGATATACTGCAGTGAACAATCCGCTTTGTGCATTGACGATTTCTATAGCAAAGATGTGATTTATTGCGAGCAGGATAAGCGTAGCGGCAAGCACAGAAATAACTGTTACAGCCGTGTCACAGACAAGCTCGAGTATTATCACAGAGCGGGTCTTACCGCCGCACAGACGGAATACCGCCATTGCTTTTGTGCGTTTTTCGGCATTCAGCAGAATATTGGCAATCACTCCGAGAGTGCCGACTACGGCTATCATTATGAATACAGGCATTAACTGTATCAGCAGCATATTGTCACGGTACAGCAAATCGAGATCTGCCACATCATAGCGTATATTCATGTACAGATCGCCTTTTGAATCATCACTGTTTGCGTCCAGTCCGTCAATGATACGAGCCGCAATTTCGCCGAGTGAAGCGTTGCCGTTTTTCAGAATTATCACATATTGATAGTAACGCTTATCCACGCTTTTTCCGGAATAGTCCTCTTGATTTTCGGGAGCGGTGGCAAGCCCGGAATTGTAGAGAATATCCGCATCGGTGTAGAAAGTCGTGCCCAAGCTTGCGGTGTCAGCATTATACAGTATTACGCTGTCGAGATAGTTATCGGTGTATTTTCCTACAACAAGAAGCTCGGTAATCCCTTTCCCACATTTGTATTTTATTGTGTCGCCGATATTACATCTCGATGTATAGTTTGCGATTACCGGGATCTTGCCGCCGTAGTCCTTTGACTTGTCCGGACGTTCTCCCGAAAGTCCTATATCGAGATATTCGCTGTATTCGGTCGAATATCCGAGCAGAGTTCCGTTTATATCATTATAAAACCGATAGAAAGTGTCATCGTCCATATTATTTATCTCGTTGTCGGTTATACTGCTTTTTTCTGAGTAAAGCTCCAATGTGGTTTCATGGTAACGCTCGACACGGCAATTTATTCCGTACTTTGCAAACTGCGAGACTATCTTTTCATCGGTTATAGGCGCTTTTGACGAGAGTGTACCGTGCAGTATCTTCTTATCATAGCGGTTACTTGTTATGTATGCTTTTTCGGCGAGATAATCCGAAGATACAGTGATTGCAAAATTGAACAGCAGAGTTGAAAAAATGATACATATCATCATAAGGATAAAACTGCGTTTTTTTGATCGAAGCAAGGATAATGCAAGAGATAACAGCTTCATATTGCACCTCCGTTTGCGTATGTGGCTGAGGATATGCGCTTAAAGCCGGGCAGTAACGATATTATGATTATAATGCTGTATATTACAAATGACAGCAGATAGTCAAAAGCGGTAGGTACATATTCCATTCTGAGCTTAACCATAAGTGCGGTAAAAATCGGACTCAAAGCAATAGCGCAGATGAATGAAACCGCTGTGTATGTAAGAGTGACTGCCGATAAAAGCAGAGTTATCGGCATTGACTTGCAGCCTGTGACCTTCAGCACATTTATCTGTTCGCTGCAATTATCCGTCAGGTGAAGCATAAGCGTCAGCAGGAGCAGAGCGGTGAATATACCTGTTACCACGATTCCTCCCGTGATGATAGTGTAGATTATGATAACAGATTCGGTATCCTCTCTGTTCGGCGGCTGAATATAAACCTCCTTGCCGAGATATTGCTCAAGTGCCTGCAGTTCATCGTCAGACAGATCGGAAGTAAAGAAAAAGCGTGCGCCGTTGTATTTTGTCGGAGCGGTATTCTTCATCTCATTTTCAAAATCTTCATCCTTTACATAAATTCCGCTGTTGTTGTGATATAAGAAAAAAGTGTACGGAACAATAAAATCATCGGAAAGACCTATTACATTAAGTACGATGTCGCCTTTATCATCGGGAATGATAAGCCTGTCACCGACATTTATACCGCAGTCGTTTTCGGCAATAATAACCTTGCTGTCACCCTTCAACTCATCTTCCGTGAAAAATCTGCCGTCGGTTATGTTATAGTCGGATTGTATGAAACGGTACAGTTCTTTCATGCTCTTGTTAAAAGCAACTTTAGCTGATTCCGTACAGATGTAGTTTTCGGTTGAGCGATAGCTGACAACCGCATTGTCGGCATAGGCAGTGTAGACTTCGGGCAGGTTTTCTCTGAAAAATTCGGGTGAATCTTCGGGCATAATACCGTCAAAGCAGTAGCCTGAACGATCCATCATATTGTGATATGCCGCATTACCGCTGTTCAATGCACAGAACAATGAAATAAATGTAAAGACAGCCGAAACAGAGATAAGAAAAATAAGTATATTCAGCTTAATATCACTTTTGAGAAATGTTTTCAGCATACTGAAATAAAGCTTTTGATATTTCAATTATTCTTCTTTTCATAATATATTTCCGTTAAGATTGTCAGCGAGTGACAAACTAACTGTACTATCAGAATTAGTACAGATTTAGTATAGCGCAGAATGCTGAAAATGTCAATAGCGGTTAAAAAATAGCAGGCGGAAAACCGCCTGCCTTAATAATCACAGAACATCACAGTTCAAAATGCCGAAAACGGATATTTTAGCAAAATCATTATCCATACTGTCGCAGGCGGTTTCTTCCGAGCTTTCGCTACCGGTATCATCGCCGCTGAAAAGCCCCTGCAACGCTTCAAATATCGCAAACTTTATTTCATAATCACGGCTTTCTTCAACCCGTTTGCTCTGTTCTTCGGTAAAAAATTCACCCGATGCGGCAGGCAGGCACAGCGGTGGGAACATTACGCACCACCAGTTCCTACCCTCTGCATTTCCGATAAGCAGGCGGACGGCTGTGTATTCTCCTGCAGGTAAGGTTACATTCTCGTACTTTCTGGTGGTAAAATATGTTTTTGCGACCTCGCATTTTACATTGTAGCTGTAGCCTTTGGAATGTACAAATTCGTTAGCCTTTTCTTCGATTTCGGCTCTGCGTTCGTTTGCAACGGCTACCGATTGGCTGAAGCTGTCACAGTTTCCGAATACATCCGAAAACGTTGTCAGCATATAGTCACGCAGATCGTATTTCAGCGTCTGGTCGTCCTTGCTGTCCGAGTTTGCCAGTATATGAAGCCTCAGCACTTCCTGCGGCTTTTCCTCGCAATCCTCCGCAAATGCGGTGAAGGCTGTTATTACAATACATATTACCGCACCCAGTATCATAGCCTTGTCAAGAATATTACGTTTAAAAAAACCTGCCATAATTACCTCCGTGGCGTTTAGCTTTGTGAGGTAATTATTGACAGGTTTATTTTGGTTATTCACTAATGCTTTTATTTGAGATTTTCTATCTGACTTAACCACAGCGTTGCACAGGCATCGCTCGGCATTCTCCAGTCGCCTCTGGGTGAAAGCGTTACCGATCCGACCTTAGGACCGTCGGGCAGGCACGAACGCTTGAACTGCTGTGAGAAGAAACGGCGGTAGAAGGTTTTCAGCCATTTCAGTATTGTTTCACGGTCATACGCACCGTCAAAAGCGTACAGCGCAAGCCTGAATACTTTTTTGGGGGTAAATCCCCATCTTATGCCGTTATACAGGAAGAAATCGTGAAGCTCGTAAGGACCTACAAGGTCTTCGGTTTTCTGCGATATTTCTCCGTTATGTGCAGGCAGAAGCTCGGGGCTTACAGGCGTATCAAGTATATCCTCAAGCGATTCTTTGAGCAGCTTGTTATCTGTCGTCTTGCTGTAGTAGCTGACAAGATGTTTGATAAGCGTCTTGGGTATTGAGCAGTTCACGCCGTACATAGACATATGATCGCCGTTGTAGGTCGCCCAGCCGAGAGCAAGCTCGGACAGATCGCCCGTGCCTATTACAAGTCCGCCCGTCTGATTGGCGATGTTCATAAGCACCTTTGTGCGTTCTCTTGCCTGACCGTTTTCAAATACTACCGATAGATCGTTTATATCGTGTCCGATGTCCAGAAAATGCTGTTTTACGCTGTCGGTTATGTCGATCTCACGCAGGGTGACGCCTATTGCCTCGCATATCTTCACAGCGTTTGATTTTGTGCGTTTTGTTGTGCCGAAGCACGGCATTGTCACCGCTACAATATCCGTCATAGGTCTGCCGAGCAGTTTCATTGCATTGGCGCATACAAGAAGTGCAAGCGTGCTGTCAAGCCCACCCGAAATTCCTATAACGGCGGTTTTTGCGTAAGTATGGGCAAGACGCTTTTTGAGTCCGTGTGCCTGCATCGAAAGAATAAGCTCGCATCTCTTGTCGGTCTCATCGGCAGAGTAGGGGATAAACGGCGTGCGTGATACAAAACGTGTTATCTTTGTATCGGTGAGCGGTATATCAAACCATATAGTTTCCGTATCGCATTTGTCATTTCTGAACGATGTGTTTTTTCTGCGTTCAAATGCCAGCTTGTTTACGTCTATCTCGCTGATAACATAATCGTTTGAGAAAAGCTCGCTTTCGGCAAGCGTTGCACCGTTTTCGGCAATTATGTTATGTCCCGAGAAAACAAGGTCCTGCGTGCTTTCGCCTTCTCCTGCGGAGCAGTAGATATAACCCGAAATAAGCCTTGCAGATTGATTTAAAACAAGCGAACGGCGGTATTCCGACTTTCCTATCATCTCGTTGCTTGCGGAAAGATTAAGAATGATATTTGCGCCTTCCTGTGCAAGATATGTCGAGGGAGGGCAGGGCGACCACAAATCTTCGCACAGCTCGATTCCGAAAGAAAAATCATGCATATTGTTACAGCAGAATATAAGTCCCGCACCGAAATATGCACTCAGCGAATCGTCACATTCGCCGTCAGCGTCCGTGTCAAAGCGGTTTAAAAAATATTCGCATTTACTGCCGTCCCAGGCGGTAAAGTGGCGCATCTCGTAAAATTCGTTGTAGTTCGGCAGGTACTGCTTAGGCACATATCCAAGCACTTTTCCGTGATAGGTCACAGCCGCACAGTTATACAGCTTGCTGTCATACTGTATCGGCAGTCCGACTACAGTTATCATATCAAGCTCCGACAGTTCTTCCAGAATAGTTACGAGCGCATTCTTAGCACCGTCAAGGAGCGTTGTCTGGTAGAACAGATCCTGACAGGTGTAACCCGTGATGCACAGTTCAGGGAAAACTGCGAGCTTTACATCTTTTTTAGCAAGCTCTTTTGCCAGAGAGATTATCTGTTTTGCGTTGTGCTTGCAGTCGGCAACCTTAATCTCAGGTGTTGCCGCCGCTACTTTTATAAATCCGTCTTTCATATTGTTCTTTTCGGCATAAGGCTTAAAATTCGTAATTGCCTGTCATTCCGCCGACCTTTCTTTCTATCCAGGTTAAAATATCGTCAAAAACTATTTCCTTCATAGTTTCGTTTACAAGCTCGTGACGTGCGCCGGGGTACAGCTTGATATCAACGTTGCAACTCTCGTCAATCAGCTTTGCGTATACATTTCTTACACCCTTGCCGTATCCGCCGACAGGGTCTGCCGTTCCTGCCATGAATATAACAGGCAGCTTTTTCGGCACCTTTTCAGCCCACTGCTGACTTGATACTCTGCGAAGAAGGGTAGTAAGGTCAACAAATCCGCTTGCCGTAAACACAAAATTGCTCTTTTCATCGTCGATATACTTTTTTACAACATCTCTGTCGTGAGTGAGCCAGTCATAGATAGTCTGGCAATCTTTGATTTTGTCGTTATACACTCCGAAAATGAGAGTGTTCAGCTTATCACTGCGGAAACGCTCGCCCTTCAAGGAAACAACGGAGCGTGTAGCCCTTACTCCTATTTCGGAAAGTGCCTTGTCATCGCCCGTACCCATAATTACGGCGCAGGTAAGCTCGTTAGGAAAGCGTGTGAGATACAGCCTTGCAACAAAGCTGCCCATACTGTGACCTATAAGAATATACGGCAGTGCAGGGTACTTCTTTTTCATTATCATCGTCATACGGTGCAGATCGTTTACAAGGTGGCTCCAGCCGTCCTTTTCGGCGAAAAAGCCGAGATCATCGTTTGATCTGACGCTGTTTCCGTGACCGAGATGGTCGTTACCGCAGACGATATATCCGTGTGAGGTAAGAAAATCCGCAAAGTGTTCATAACGCTCAATATATTCACACATACCGTGCGAAATCTGAATGATGCCTTTATATCCCACGTTCATAGGAAGAACCGGAACATAGATGTAATATGCACAGTTATCAGTGCCGTTCGAGGATTCAAAAGTGCCTGTGAGCTTTTCGTATGCCATAGCGTACCTTCTCCTTTCGCAAGACGCATCAAATATTTCTTTATACTTATTATAACAAACACAGCCATAAAATACAAGTAAAACGGGGAAAAAGGGGTTAAGCGGAGGAGGTCGGGACAAAACCGGACAGCCTGTGACTGCGGATAAGCTGTGTCTAAAAACGACTTTTGAAAAGAATTATTCGGTAAGAAATGCGATGATAACATACTTATCCGGCTTATTTCGCCGATGTGTTTTATGCTTATAACAGCTGTTATTATACGCAGATAAACAAAACAGTACCGTGACTGAATGTGTCATTCGGTCACGGCACTGCTGTTGCAATACAATTCAGTGAATTCTCATTATCATTTCTATAAACAATATACCTTGCATGGCATATCTGCTTCTTTCTCCGATTTTCTCAATGAAACTTACCGTAGATTTTTCTATAGTAAGATACCCTGCATCATAAAGCGGAGCGATGACATTGCATAATTCGGCGGGAAGGTTGCCTAAATTATCCTCGTTTTCATCGATGACAGAAAAATTGTTGTAGTTGTAATGATTTGATTTCTCACGTTTTATATGTATACTGTCACCGATACGGAGATTTTCCAGCTTAAGCGTTCTGCCTTCATACCTCAGACCCTTTATGTCAGTCTTTATTCCTATCAGATTATTTTCTTTGTTATATACTCCACGATATTTATCGAGATATTCCATATTGCCCGGCTCAAAATAATCTTCGGGCAGATTCTGTGACAGCTTGTATTTTTCTTCAAGTTTATCAATCTCGGTAATAAGAGAATCCCACATATCGCTAATTTCCATAATAACCTCTCAGATTTTTCTGTTTATTCGATTGCATAGATTTCATCGATTATATCATCATAGCAGAAATTACTGTTTTTGATTGCTTCTGTTATTTCGTATTTATCGGTGATTCTGACTCCGTATTTGTTATAAACGCTCTCAATCAATTTTTTCGGTGAGCAAGGTGCATTTTCTGAAAGACAAGATTTTATAAATGACTTCTTGCTGATCTGACCGATTTCATTACTCTTACTGAGTACAATTGACAAGAAAATGCTTTGTGAGTCAAATCTTGAGTCACAGGCAAGAAGAGCGGAACAGAAATATTCTCCGAATCCAGCATTTTCGAAAATATTTGTAAATCCGTATGAACGTATTGAATGGATTGTGAAATATTCACCGTCATTTACTGTCGCATAGACTTTGTTGCAGAATTCGTGTATATCATCAAGTGTTATGCCTTTCTCTTCAAGTTTTCTGAAACTGATGTATGTATCGGCATCGGCCTGTATTATTTTGTACGATTTTTTCAGTTCAGACAGTGTCTGATAATACATCTGCACATTTGTATATCTTCGGTTGAAATCCGAAATTTTAATGACATCGTTCTTGGTCAGCAGGTCAATAAAATATTCATGCAGAGATTCGTATTTCTCGCTGAGAATATACTTGGACAGAACGTGAAATCCCATCTTTTTGAGCGTATACGGGTTTATTTCATCTCTGTCGGCATTGACAAACAGAAGACTGTATTTGTCCTTGACCTCGTCAAAATAGTAAAACGGTTCATTCAGATTATTCTTCATTATCTGCAATCTGTTTTCCGGCATCTTTTTATAATCAACATTATAAACTCCGTTATGGCAGTATTTTGATATCACTGATAATTTGGAAGCCGTTGTATTTTTTTCAAACCCATACTCAAGGTAAATGTAGTCGATCAGTTCTTTCTGCGAAACCGGTGACAGCATTCTGACAAGCAAATCAAGCTCTTTATCAAAATCAAACGTACCGAAATTGATAGATGGTTGCTTTTCAAAGCTGATATTACTGTAATTTTCCTTATTACATATTTTTTTCAGCAGATTGTGAAGCTCATACTGATCCCGTATATCATATTTATTCATGAGTTCGGGAAAATCGTTAAAAAATTTCAGCGTTGATATTTCTGTATTTGAAAATCTGTCGAGAGCAAGTGTATCAAGAAGTTCTTTATAATCTCTGCTATCTATATCATAATATCGCATTTTACTTCCGTACTTCCAAAGGCATTTCCTGCTGTTTGAATATTTATTTCTTCTTGCTCCAAGATTTGTATCAATGTAATACAGCTTTGTTTCTAACGGAACATCGTTCTCTTTAAGCAAAGCATTATATTGTTCTACGAAATTGTCAAAAGTTATCTCTTCTCTACAGATTTTTTCAAGAGCATAATCCTCAATATCGTTTCTGTGGTTATCAAATATTTTCCCATCAATTTTAATTTTGTCACGTTCTTCAAAATCCCTTATTCTGTATCGTAAAGAAACAGGCACTTGCTCGTCTTTGAGAGCATAACCGAAAGGCTTCTTTCCGTTGCTTCCATAGGTGTTTCCAAGATAATTGCATACCGCTTTTGATAAGCAAAGATATTCAGAGCCAAATGCTTCGGGTACATCATAATTCCTGTAAAGATAGGCATAATAATCTTCATCGAAATACTTATTTCCTGTCTTCACCGTATATGATTGTTTCATTAGCTTCATCAGCTTTCCGGTAATCTGACGTACTCTTTCTCTGGTTATTCCGTTGTCTGAAGCAATCTGCTCAAGTGTATCGCCGTTTATGCGACGGCAGAGCATCACTCTCTGATTTTCTTCAAGAGATTCCAGAAATTCACGCAGATAGCTCTGATAGGAAGGGTAGACCTTATAGCATCTGAAATCTACATATTCGAGTTTTCGTTCTTTTATAAGCTGAGCAATGGCTTTTTCGATTCTTTTTTCGTCTACCGCATCAGGCATGACGGCACGCAGTTCTTCATAGCTTTTTCCGCTGAATCCGGCATTGTTATAAGCGTTCATAATACCGGATCTTATAAATTTGTCGGTATAGAGCGCCTGCTCATCTCCGCAACAATAGCTGTTTATACTTGTCCTGTAATTGTCGACCGTGTTTTCTATATACTTTTTCAGTTCATTTCCGACTGCGTTACTGCTTCCTGCAACGGAATTGATCCGATCCGGGTAAAGCTCGAATAATTCTGTAAATTCTTTCATCCCTGTTCTTCCGAGATATCTCACCGCTTTGCCTGATAAACCAGAATTATTAAGTCTGATATTAAGATGTTCAAAGAACTCCTTAATCAAAGGACGATATTTTTTTGAGGACAGAAGCTCGTGAACGGTCATGGAACAGATGATATTTGTGCTACTGCCATTGGCGTCATTTTCTGAATTCAGAAAATGTTCGTCATATCTGTCGTGTAAATCGGATATGAGCTTCTCGATTTCTTCAAATGATTTTCTGCCGAAATTCGCCATATTTTTAATATCGTCCGGATAGGCCAGTATCAGCTTGCTGAGCGTCATAATGTTGTTTCTTCTAAGACAGTTATATGTACGCACCGACAGATCCAGCATATCAACGGATACTTCATGGTTAGTCGCAATATAATCGGCAAATAAATTATTCAGTGATAAGTTTCCAGTTTCGTTTTCCGTTGGCAGTATTTCGGGACTCATATTTTCAAGGCTCCTGTAAGAACGTTCATACTGCCTATAAGTGTTCTCAACTGTCTGTTTGATTTCGTCAACAGTTTTGGTGCCGGCACTTCTCATATTGTCATATCCGTCCGGATAAATGAGTATCATATCGCTCAGTGTTCTTATACCGTTTCTTATCAGGCAATTTGATGCACGGACAGACAATGCTAACTGCTTTACCTCACTATCGCAGTTTTGGAAAACAAACTTTGCAAACAGCCTGATATTCATTTTGTTGCCGAGCGGCGTGAGCATTTCTTCGATTTCATCGGACTTTTTGAATTCTTTTTCGGTTTCGGAGCGTTTTATCTTGTCAACAAATCCTATTATTTCGGATTTTCTCTCATATAATCTGTTTTTAACGGTTCTGAGTATTTCGTTGATGTTTTCCGGCGGTATTCTGTAATTCTTTAAAAAATCATATTCGGTCATGCCGACAAGATTACTGAACATATTGATTGCATACATAGCAAGATAATTATATGTATCGGCTGACAGCCCAAGCTTTCCGATTCCTATGTCGTTTTCTTTGGCGTACATATGCACATACTTTTCGTTTGCAAAAAGCCATAAATCATAGTCGATGCTTATTCCTGCACGTTCAGCCTGTTCTGCATTCCGACGGATGAATCCCTCCAGTTCCTTTGCTATATTGCTGTTTTCGGTAATGATTTCAGAAAACTGTTTTCCTTTTGCAGAAAACAGTTCTCCTATTGTTACGATGCCTTTATTTAAGAGTATATCTTTAGCTTTTGCAGAAAGCACAGACTTCTCAACAGGTTCACTTATATTCATATTTCCTCCGCTAAGCGTTTTATACGGCAATTTATGCTATAGTCACAGCAACTTCTCCGCAGTCATCAAAAGCACATTTGGGAACTTTTAAACTGTTGTGGATTTCTAACGAGTGAAGTGCTTCACAGCTTGTAAAAGCGTTTTTACAGATTCTTTTTACGCTTTCAGGAATGCAGATCTTTCCGACCTTTTTACATTCGTTGAAAGCCTGACTTGCAATTATCTTTACTCCGGCAGGAATTTCAACGGTTGTATCATCGCCCTTATAGCAAATAAGAATACCGTTTACTGTTATAAAATCCTCCGGATATTCATCAAGCCACTTTGTATGATTGAAAGCCAGTGCGCCTATATTTCTGATGCTTTCAGGTAACCAAACCGTTCTGAGCGACTTACACTCAGAAAAGCACCACATTCCAAGCTCGGTTACACTGTCGGGAAGCACGATTTTTCTGAGGCTCTCACAGCACAGAAAAGCGTTATCATCGATTTTCCTGACACCTTGCGGAATATTTATACTTTTCATTGCGTCACATCCCAAAAATGCGTTTGCTCCGATGCCGGTAATGCTGTCGGGCAAAGTGACGCTTTCTATCTCGTTATGATCCATAAAAGCCGATTGTCCGATTTCAGTCACTCCGTAGGGTATATGTACAACTTTCTTGCAACCGTTATATTTTGTAATCACACGATCTCTGATAATAAATTCAGTCATATTCATTTCTCCGTTTCATTTTTATTGTACCGTAATTATATCAGAAAGGCAGTACGTTAAAACGGACAGAAGACGGGATAATACATTTTGTTTTATTGCAGCGTAAGTTCTTTGTAAGCTTGTAAAATTAGCCGTTAGCTTGAGTCTATACCGACGCTTTGTATTTTTCATTTGACTTATCCAGCCATTTTTGCTCTATGATTTTAGGATCTGAGCATAGATAATGGATGCTGAACATACTGTTTGATAGATTGTAAGACTTGAATTTGAAGTAGACGCAATCCCCGATTTCAGCTGTTCTATATGTTCCGTCACTTTGTGAAATACGAAAAATGTTACTGTTTGTACTCGGTAGTCTGGTTGTTCCGAAACTATACGGTATTATTCTCAAAAAACCATCTTCCGCTATGTAACGAACCTTTCCGTAAAACCAATATTCAGAAAGCAATGAAATTAAATTTTCTGTACTGATCCCACGTTTTTGCATTGCATAATCCATCAGATGATCCAATGCAATTTCATTCCTTAGTCTTGTGTTAAAGAAGACATATATTATTTCTTCAATGCTCAGAATTGAACTGAATAATGCATTAAGCACATTAATTCTGTTGTTAGAGAGAATGCCACTAGGATATCGTTTTGTATATTCGCAGGTATATTTCGTTCCGGTAAGATAAATAAGCTCGAAAAAAAGATTCTTGTTTAAATCGGGATTACTAAGTATCTTGGTCAACACGACATTTGTTATTGAAAACTTATCGCCGTTTTCCTTTTTCTCCCGTATCTGATCGAGCTTATTTATAATTGCCGCTTTGTCGTTACTGTTGAATGTTTGGACAATTTCCATAAAGAACTCACGTTTTATTTTGCACTCAAGTTTCTGGCTTTCTGTCATCTTCATAATGAATCTCCCGGATATTAGTTTTTATCATACCGTAGTAATTATATCACAAAATCAGTACATTAAACCGTACAGAAATCACAGCTTCAGGCTGTCCAACACATTCTTACCTTTTTTGAAATGACTTTCCTTGTACTCAAGCAAATATGCGGTAAACTGAACAGCCTTTTTCTCTGTGGCATATTCAAGTAATTCATCAATATTGTTCTTTTTTATAATACCAAGCGGTTCGCAAGAAAGCAACAGTTCCATATCATCTGTATCAATACAGAGCTTTACCGCATTTTTTGCAGAGCGTACAATATAAGAACGGTACATTTCTTTTTGCTCGTCCGTTAAATCTATAGGATAACGCAGTCTGTTCAGGGCAACTCTGAGCTTGTGATATGCTCCCTTGATTTTCGGAAAAAATTCATCAACTGCATTGAAATTGAACGTTGCGTTTCTTCCCCAGGATGATGCCAGTGTGTAGCAGTATTCGCCTTGAGTGCAGTCGCCGCCCATCCATACTTTATACTTTATCTCATCAGTTTGTGCGGAGCGCACAGTCACCTCATAATCGAGCCAGTTATCATGAGTTTTATAGTTGACAACAGATCCTAACAATGAGTTGGGAGAGCCGCCATATTTATCTGAATGACTTTTACACGGCTTTGCATCGGGATCAATAGAATCATAAACCGTAATCTCCTTGCATCCACGGAAACTGTCTCTTCCGACTTTTCTTACAGTCTTAGGGATAGTAAAAGAAGAAAAATTACAGCCTTCAAATGCATTGTCGCCGATACTTATGACTGAATCGGGAATGACTATGCTTGTAAGGCTTCTGCATTCCAGAAATGCACGTTTGCCGATACTTGTGACCGAATTTGGAATTGTTACACTTGTAAGATTACTGCAACTTTCAAATGCACTGTCGCTTATACTTGTAACAGAATCGGGTATAGTTACGCTTGTAAGACTGTTGCATTTTGCAAATACTCTGTTACAGATACTTGTGACCGAATCGGGAATTGATATTACGCTGTCCTTTCCTTTGTACGCAATAAGGATTCCGTTTTTCAGCACAACAAAATCATCCGGATATTCCGAAAGCCACTTTGTTCCTTTAAACGCATATTCACCGATATCGGTAACAGAGTCGGGAATGGTCACGTCTTTAAGATTTTCGCATTTGTAAAATGCTAAGTTACCTATGCTCGTAACCGAATCGGGGATTGTTATACTTGTAAGGTTAGTACACTCATAAAATGCACAGTTACCGATATTGGTCACTGAACCCAGAATGGTTATACTTGTAAGATTACTGCAACTTACAAATGTATGATTACTGATATTTGTCACGGAATCAGGAATAGCTATGCTTTCAAGACTGTTGCAGTCGGAAAAAGCGGCTTCGCCGATACTTGTAACCGAATCGGGAATTGCTATATTTTTAAGGCTGCCGCATTTGCAGAATGCACCGTCGCCTATGCTTGTAACGGAATTCGGAATGCTAACGGCTGTAAGGCTGTTGCATTCAAAAAAAGCATTGTCACTGATACTTGTAATCGAAACGGGAATAGTTACGCTTGCAAGATTGACGCATTCTTGAAACGCACCTTTGCCGATACTTGTGACCGAATCCGGTATAGTCAGGCTATTAAGACTACGACAACCTCCAAAAGCATAATTGCCGATACTCGTCACCGAATCCGGAATAGTTACGTTTTTAAGGCAGGTACAGTTTTGGAATGCGCCGTCGCTGATACTTGTGACCGAACGGGGAATAGTTATGCTTATAAGTTTGTCACACCATTCAAATGTACATACGCAGATTTTTGTAACAGAATTCGGAATAGTTATATTTTCAAGGTTGCTACAGCCGGCAAAAGCCGACCCGCCGATACTTGTGACCGAATCGGGAATGGTCACGTTTGTAATATTGTCGCAGCCCGAAAATGCCCGCTCACCGATTCTTTGTACGCCGTCAGGTATAACTATCTCGGTCACACCTTTCTCTTCGGTGTATTTCTTCAGTACACCGTTGCAGATTTGAAATCCCATATTTCCCCCCGTATCACTATAATATTCATTTCAGATTCAAAGATTTTCTGATAGCCCTGCTGTAATGAGCATCTTTTCTGCTTTTGTCATACCGTAATTATATCACAAAATCAGTACACAAAAACGGACAGAAATCACAGCTTCAGGCTGTCTAACACATTCTTACCATTGCTGAAATGACTTTCCTTGTACTCAAGCAAATATGCGGTAAACTGAACAGCCTTTTTCTCTGTGGCATATTCAAGTAATTCATCGATATTGCTCTTTTTGATAACTCCGAATTGTTCCAAGTCAAGCATCAGCTCCATATCATCAGTATCAATACAGAGCTTTACCGCATTTTTCGCAGAGTGTACAATATAAGAACTGTACATTTCTTTCTGCTCGTCAGTTAAATCAACGGGATAACGCAGTCTGTTCATTGCGACTTTGATTTTGTGATATACTCCCTTGATTTTCGGAAAAAATTCATCAACAGCATTGAAATTGAACGTTGCGTTTCTTCCCCAGGATGATTTCAGCGTGCAATAATATGAGCGCTGAGTTTTGTCGGCACCCATCCATACTTTGTACTTTATCTCATTGGTTTTTGCGGAGCGTACGGTTATTTCATAGTCAAGCCAATCCGATATTAATGAGTAGTTGACAATGGCGCCCAATAATGAATTAGGTTCTCCGTTGCAAGCATCCAAATGTCTTTTACACGGCTTTGCATCGGGATCAATTGAATCATAAACCGTAATCTCTTTGCATCCACGGAAACTTTCTTGTCCGATTTTTTTAACCGTTTTGGGAATTGTAACAGAAGATAAAGGACAACTTTCGAATGCACTGTTACCTATACTTGTAACTGAATCGGGGATGGTTACGCTTGTAAGATTATCACAACCGTAAAATGCATAGTCGTCGATACTCGTAACCGAATCGGGAATAGTTATACTTGTAAGATTAACACAACCTTCAAATGCGTTGTAACCGATGCTTATAACCGAATTTGGAATAGTTATGCCGGTAAGGCATTTGCATTTATAAAACGCATCGTCACCGATATTTGTAACCGAATCAGGAATTGATAGTATGTTTTCTTTTCCTTTGTAGGCAAAAAGAATTCCGTTTTCTCGTATAACAAAATCATCCGGATATTCTGAAAACCATTTTGTTCCTTCAAATGCGTTACCACTGATGCTTGTGACTGAATCGGGAATAGATACGCTTGTAAGATTACTACAACCGTAAAATGCACAGTCGTCGATACTCGTAACCGAATCTGGAATGGTTATGCTTTTAAGATTGCTACAATCTGCGAATGCACAGCAGCCAATCGTTTTGACTGAACGGGGGATGGTTACACTTTTAAGGTTAGTACACCCATAAAATGCCTCGCCGCCGATTGCTTTGACTTTGTATGGTATAACTGCCTCAGTCACGCCTTCCTCTTCCGTATATTTTTCCAACACGCCGTTGCTGATGTGAAATCCCATATTCTTCTCCTTTACAACAATAATATTTATTTCAGATTCAGATTCAAGGATTTTCTGATAACTCCGCTACGTTTAATCTTTTTTACAAGATTATCAAAATCCCGTGCGATGTCCATACCTTCACTAACCCTGTCTGCAAGCCCTGAGTTAAGGCTTTCGGTATTTTTATTCATAAGGGCATGTATTACCTCATTGCGATATGAACACCATTCGTTCATATCGATAAATTTTACTCTTACTTTCTTTATATCAAGTTTATCCGTGTATACTTTTCTGATTGCACAGAGATAATTGCTCTTGTCAGCGTTATTATATCCGTTCTCCGCCCATATAAGTGTAGCTTCGATTATTTTTCTTTTACCCGATATCTGATTGATAGACGGAAATCTGAATTTATCGTTTTCACATCCGTCAAACATAAATTTCAGTTCGTTTTTGCTCCTTTTATTGTCAAATCTTGTTGACTGTCGGGTATTAAGACATCCGAGATAGAAAAGCCACGCCCTGAGCCTGTCCTCCATAATAGCATAAACAATAAGCATAGCCTCAAAATAAAAGCCGTTTTTAACCGCTTTATCATAACGTTCAAATTGTGTTTTGTATGTTGCTTCCTTATCAACACCGTCCGTAACAGGCTGGATTTTTCGTTCCGGCACATCAACCCCTCCTTAAATATTCGTTTATATCAAACCCTTCTCTTACAGCCGTTCTTACAAGCTCCTCATCGGACATCCTTCGTACTCGTTCGGCTTTATCGAACATAGCAGGGGAAACTGCAAAAGCGCCTGTTCCGTAATAGTCATACAGATCGTTTTCGAGCCTGTCTGTATCTATTTCCGATATATCAATATATTCGTTACTGTACATATCACACCTTGCTCCTTTTTCCATCGTCGATTACTTCTATAATATCACCTTGACCTCTCAGCCAGATATCAACGCCGTCACCGTAAATTTCCGCTTTTATAAGCCATCCGTTTTCGTCGTGCTTTATTATATTGGCGGTGGGGAATCTGTCAAGTACGGCTTCGATGCTGATACCCTTGTACAGAAATTTTACCGTTCTCAGTTCTCCCCCGAACATGAACTGTATACGCTTTCTGAATTCTCCCTCCTGAAATCTGTCACTGTACGCAACGTGAAAATGTTCGTCAAGTATCTCATACTTTTCAATGCGGTCTATCCTGTATATAGTCGGAAACGGACGTTTAGGTACATCCGGCATTTCCTCGCTGACCGATATATAAGCGCAAAGATAGAAATAATACTCGGAAAACATTACTCCCACAGGCTGAATAAGCCTCATTACATTGTCGGGATTTTTCAGCTTTTTATAACATATTTTCATCAGCCTGTGTTCGTATACCGCACTGCATATGTCCCACATCGCATCTATGAATTTCTTTTTGTGGTGCGGTTCGTTATACAGAAATTTCTCGTTTGCGATAAGCTCCGAAACCTTCTTCTTGTTTACCGAGGGAACGCAGCATTCAAGCAGCTTGTCGATTATCGGATACATTTCATCCTTTACCATAGATCTGCTTTCAAGAAGAATCTTGCACACCGTAAGTATTTCACTGTTTGTAAGATGAGAATCGTCGTTAAGTACGATACGGTAACGGTTGCTGCTCCTGTCATAAAGCAGTGTTTCTTTACCGCCGCTTTTATTATCGAGAAACGCCCTTATATCTTCTATATCACGCTGTATGGTTTTTTCGTTTACATCAAACCGTGCCGCAAGATCGGATTTGGTTATAGCTTTACCTTCATAAAGCATCCGGTAAAGCTGCAATATCCTCTCGGTTTTCTTCTCCATATTAATACCTTCGCTTATCTTACCATTCAAGATCAAGTCCGTCGTTTTCGGATGATGACTTACCTTCATCAAGCTGTCTGAGCTTTATATAGACCTTTGCGGTCGTGATAGCGTCCGATAAAGCGGTATGAGCCTTTTCGTTCTTTATCCCGAAGTATTCCGCATAATTGTTAAGCTCGTCGCCCTTTATCTCAAGATTGCCTTTTTTCTTGATTCTTTTTGCGTATTTCATTATGTCGAATTGTTTGTTCGTGATTATAATGTTGCTGTGTCTTCCGGCTCTTTCAAGAAATTTGCTGTCGAATGCTGCATTGTTGAAGCCGGCGAGAGTATCATCTCCTATAAACTTCACAAATTCGGGTATGACCTCCCAGACTTGCCTTGCGTTTTTGACTTCTTCATCGGTTATTCCTGTTATTTTGGTTATGTTATCACTGACCGAAACCTTGCTGTATTTCGGATTCACAAGTTCTTCGAAAGTCTGCGATTCATCGACAACTCCGTCAACTACTTTTACAGCACCGATTTGTATAACTGCGTGGAATTCTGAATTTAAACCGGTCGTTTCAAGGTCGTAGACTACGAATGTATCGCTTTTCGGTACATCGACAAAATCGGTTTTCGGATAGTCCTCCTTTTTGATTTTCGGCGGTCTGTTATCCTGAAGGGATTCTCTTTGCGGTACAGACTGAATCTCATATCCCATAGATTCCATAAATTCTATGTACAGCTTTATATTTTCGCTTTCACGGGGTAAGTAGCCACGGCCTTTTTCTTCGTAGCATTTCTGATAGCAGCGATTATTGCTGTCCAGCTTTTCAAAGCATTTTTCCGAAAGCTCGTCGGTATCCTGATAACGATCGATTATATCCTGTGCATCATCGAATCTTAACGTGCGTGCGTAGAATTCGGCAAGAGCATATGCCGCTTCCCACGGGAGATTCTTTTCACAGGACAGAATATCCGCAATTTTTTCAGCTTCGTAATATTTGTGCGTTGAATAAAGCAAGTTCAGCTTAAGGCCCTGCAGTCTGCTTTTCTGCATATCTGTGAGATAGCCTGCCGCTAAGATTTTATCTGCTTTTTCAAGAAAGAAATCTCTGCTTTTGGCTAATATTGCAAAAGGAGCGGCAGCGGAAGTGAGCAGTATAATGCTCAGATAATCACGTTTTTCCGCAGGGAGCAGAGAGCAAAGAGAAAGCGCCGAATCTCTGAAGTTTTTAGGATTTTCAAGCCTGTTTGCAAGATCGTTCCAGTATGGATGCTCCTCGTTTGTCACATCAGGGTTAAAAGCGTGTAATTCGATACAGAGCTTTTCTATATCAGCGCTTGTCATACATTCGTTGCAAAGCATTCCATTTGCGGTATCCTTACCGCAGTTAAGACATTTAATCATAATTTTTTACCTTCTTACACATATATTTCATATCACAGTAACGGCAGGAATAATCGTTTTCGGCTTTTGCGTCAAAGCGCTTGCCTTCTATTTTCCTTACCGTCTGCGATACGTCTTCGATTTCCTTGTCAACACAGTTTTTACTGTATTCAAACGTTACAAGCGGATTTCCTTCCGCCTCGTTCGTGTAATACAGATGCATACGGCTGACATTTTTCTTGTAGCGTTCGCTTATCAGATACGCATAAATCTCAAGCTGTTTTCTGTAATGCTCAACCTGAGCGGATTTTTCGGGCGAATCTGGCTTTCTGCCGGTTTTGTAATCCACTATCTCGATTTTTCCGTCATCATCTTCGATAAGATCGATAACGCCCTGCAATATATATTCCGGCAGTACAAGCTCAACCTTTTCTTCTGCCTTCCATACCTTGCGGATATGCTCCTTACGTTTATCAAAATAATTCAGGACCTGACCGAGTGCGGATTTTCTGCGTTCTTCCGAAAGCATCAGTCCTGTGCTTTCCTGCATTTTTGCGTAGTTCAGAGCAAACCATTTCTTGATGAGTTCTTCGGTTATTTCATCATATCTGCCTGCTATAGTAAACCTGTTAAGATCCTCAAGGGTTGCGTGAATAAGCGTTCCCACGGATGTATGGAGTATTTCACACGGTGCGAATTTGTATTCCTTAAAGTACAGGTATCTGCTCGGACATTCGTCATATACGCTTATATGCGATGTGAACGAGTATGTCTTTCTGATATGCTCTTTCTTTACCCTGTCAAAAACCCGGTTATCATTGTATTCGGAAATATCGGGGATATTTTCTGTTATCACGCTTGTGTAGGGCTTCGTTCTGCTTTCATCCTTTTCTGTAAGCACGAGCAGATTTTTCGCTCTTGAAAAAGCAACATAATATTTTCGCCACATATCAAAATACGGTATCATATCCGGAGCCTCAAATGGTTTTCTGCAAAAACGGCTTTCTACGCTGTAGAAAAACGAATCTTTGATTTCGCTTTCTTTTTTCAGTGGCAGTGAACCTACAATAACAACAGGAAACTCAAGCCCTTTCGCCTGGTGTATCGTCATGAAGGATACGCACCCTTCGGGAGCATACTCTGCCTCGTCTTCATACTCGCCGACCCCTTCGTCCTTAAGAAGCCGTAAATATCTTTCAAAGAATTCTTCGGACAAGGTATCTCTGTTATCGGCACCGATAAGATGCATATCGTGAATATAGCAGAACTTCGATATTATATTCGACATTTCCGCAAGGTTTCTTGCTTGCCTTGCATTACTGCCGTCGGGGTTTTCAATATAGCTCCTGAACGGTTCAAATGCAATTATTCTGTAGAAAATGCTCAGAAGCGTATATTCGGTTTTATCCTTGCAGCCGGCTATATCGTTCGCTATTTCCGAAATGCATCCGTAAAGCTCCTTGTTTTCCTTCAGAAGACCGCTTGACAGCGGCATACAATCCGAAATGTAGTAGCGTGATATTTTGCTTGGCTTGTCGTCGTCTTTTTGCTGCTTCAGAAAGCAGGTGAATGTTCTGAAGCAGCATATTAGGCATCCTATGATTTGCCTGACTTCCGCCCTTTCAAAGTACAGTTTCGATCTTGGCGTATATACCGGTATTCCGCTTTCTTCAAGGAATTCCGCCGTCTTTTTAGCTTCATCGTTCCTGACGCTTTTAAACAAAAAGACTATCTGGTTGTAATCGGTGACAGTACCGTTTTGCTTCATCCTCTTTATCATCTCTGCGAGCTTCACTCTTGCGGGTTCATCATAGGTTCCCTTACAGGTATATACCGAAGAATATGTCTCTTTTTTGCTTGTGTATATCTGTTTCGGATAACGGTATTTTCCCCAATCGAATTTTCGCTTGTATTCGGGATTTGTCATCCAGTTGTTATACAAGTCTATAATTCCTTTTTCCGAGCGATAGTTTTCTTCGAGCTTTATCACCCTGCATTCGTTTTCTCCGAAATGCTTCGGAAATTCGAAAATATTCTGTATAGTCGCCCCTCTGAAGCGGTACAGCCCCTGGTCATCGTCACCGACCACGCAGATATTTCCGTGCTTTCCGCCTATAGCCAGTATCAGTTGTTCCTGTATATGATTCGTATCCTGATATTCATCGACCATTACATATCGGATTTTTTCTCTTACGGATGCGGAAATATCGCTGTTTTGCATCATTCTCCAAGCGTCCGTCTGGATAGTTGAAAAATCGGTTGCGTTGTTCTCTGTAAGCAGCTTGTCATATTCGTCCCATACCTTTGCAATGACAAGAATGTCAGCGTCTTTGTCGTCAAGCAGTTTGTCCCTGCTCAGAAGTTCTTCTGACATAGTGCTTGTATATTTACAGATGGCTTTGGCTTGTTCCCATTTGCTCATACTGTTGAAATTGGATCTGCAATATCCTTTTACAGAGCGGAAACGTTCAAGGTTGTTATAAACCAGATATTGTTGCTCAAACGAATCAATAATTCTTTTGTCTGCGTCGAAGGGGAGCAACTCGGAATATTCCTTCATAAGCCTGAGGCACACCGAATGAAAAGTTCCGATATACATTTCATCTATATTGATGTTTTCGCAACCGCTGTATCTCAGAAATTCATCGGATATGCGTGTTACAAGCTGATGTGCGGCTTTTTCTGTAAATGTTATCGCCATTATTTCGGATGGCTTGACACCTTTTTCAAAAACAAGATATGCGATTCTCTTTACCAGCGTAAAAGTCTTTCCGGTACCCGGACCTGCTATTATCAGAAGCGGACCTTCCGTGCAGGTAACAGCCTCTTTTTGTCGTTCGTTTGCGATTCCGAAATCAAACATTATTATTTCTCCGTCAGGTTATTGTCAGCAGATTTCAAACTTTATTCCCATCATTGTCATATAGTCCTGAAGTCTGAAAAGTGCGTCGCCGCTTGCATACACCTTAAGCATAGTGTAATCGGCTGAGCCGCTCTCGGTGTTGTCCGTTGCTGTTGCAGCAACAGAAACCGGTGCTGCAGCAGAAACGTCATTGCGGGCTTCGCAGGCTCTTTCAAGCTCATCACGATATTCCATAACGGTATCGAGTGAAACTGTTTCACAGTATTTATCTGTCAGCACTTTTTCAAAAGCTGAACCGAGCGCCTTTATTGCTTTGATGTCGCTTTCCGCCTTGTTTATTGCGTCCTGAACCTCAATCTTCCAGTTTTTTTCGCTGAATGTCTTGTTGAGCCATTTTATGTTTAACAGCTTCTCAAACAATCTTTCTGCATATTCTCCCAGTATCACGGATTTAGCATCATAATATTCCTTGATTTTTAATTTTTTGTCAGTTTTTTCTTTCTCTTCTACAGCTTTGGTATATTCGTCGATCTCGCTGATCTGCTCATTTATTTTCTTGGTTAATGCTTTGATTTCGTCTTCGATTGCATTATACGGAGCAAGGCAGATTTTCTTGTATTCTTTTCGTTTTTCTTCGATACGTTTATTGATTGCATTGAGTTCTTGCTTGTCGCTTTTGGCGCTTTTGTATGACTCCTCGGTGTATACCTTACCCTTGTACTTTTCAAGCAGATTATCAAGAGCAAGATTAATTTCGTCAAAAGACCAGGTTGTAATACCGGTGCGCTCCATTGTTTTAAGTAACTGATTTTCGTTCATATCAGGTTCCTCCGTTTTTCGTTTTTTATTTTGCTATTTAATTTTACCATTTCAACAAGGACAGATTCTGTCCTTGTATAAATGCTAAAATGACATTAAGCTAAGATTTATAATCTTTAATAAAACTTATTGTTAATTATAGCACTTTCCGTCGATTTTTGCAAATTTGATACAGTATTTTTCTGATTATTCAAGAAAATTGTTGAAATTTGCTAAATGATGTGCTATTATAACAGATATGCTATTATAACAATAGTATTGGATTTTTAATTCTGTTATTTTAAGTACGAGGTGAATTATATGGCTATTATCCCAAAAGGCAAAGAACCTGCGAGTATCAAGAAAAGGCTGGATATTCTCTTTCCAAAGTTGAATCAGGCTTATCCGGATAAGAAAATATCGGGATTATACAAAGATCATAAAAAATGGGCCGAAACTGTTACAGAATTGTACCGGGCTTTAGGATACCCTGACGGCACTTCTTTTCTTGAAGCATACGGCTATACGGTAGTAATCAACAAAGGCGGAAGACACACAACAATCGATCCGGATATAGTTATACTGAATCTTATGGAAAAGTATCCTGACGGTAGCGGATTCACAAGCATCACACAGTTGATTGAAGCGGATGAGGAATTTGCGGCGGTACATAAAACACTTGCCAACAACTCAATGCAGTATTTCGGGATGCCGTTGGGAAAATATCTGACGGAGCAGGGTATACTGAGTCCGAAAAAGCCTATGAAAAAAACGAAGCAGGATATCTCGCTTTATAAAATTTGTATTGCAGGCACAAATGCAGAAGTCTACTATTCCTCCGTTCGTAAAAATAGTCTGAAAGAAAACGATTATGTATTTGTGCCGTTTGGTATGCGCAATAAAAATCTGATCGGTAAAGTCAAAGAAATAATTACTTGCAGTGAAGACGAAATTCCGTGCAATATCAAGATAAAGAGACAGGTGACTGAAATCTATTTTTCGCCACATACACAGTCTGATGAATTTTTAAAAAATATAATTCGAGCCGATTCGGCAGTTAGGACTGAAACTTTGATAAGTAAATTATCAGTGACCGACTTCACGCCGGCAGCAAAGTCTGAGGTAACGGCAGAAAATATAATCTGGGCGTGCTGCAAAGGCTTATCGGATGAGATTGTAAACGTGACCGGATATCTTATCAATAAGAATAATTACACTTACGGATATAATGATATTATCATTTCAGAAGACGGTATAAGTGAGATTTTCGTTTATTCCGATGATGTGAATAAAGTAATAAAGAAGTTTCCTAATATCAAAGTCGCTGCTTTTTCATACGATGAAAACAGCGGTAAAATATCTGTTTGTTATTCGGAAAGCGGATATCCGATGTTTACAGATAAATATGAAACCGGCTACTGTGATATAAAAGATAAATCTGCTTGGGTTTTACAGCATACGCCTTATGAGGATTTAATAATAGACGGCATTACTTACAAATTCAGAAATAAATCCGACTGGGATGAACTTAACTATGTTTTCGAGAATTCCGACGGAAAGAGCAATCAGCTCAGAAAGGGATAAATTATGGCAGGATCAAAAACTTATGTATATTGCAATGTTTTACCCTCGGGTTATAAATCTCCATACCTGTATATCACAGATTTTGAAGTAAAGCCCGGTGATATTGTTATTATCCCTTTAAGAGACAGAGAAAAAGCCGGTCTTGTAATCGACGTCAACACATATTCCGATGACAATGCTCCGTATCCGCCGGAACAAACCAAATACATATCAAGATTTTTCAAAGATAAAGAAACCTCATTGTTTCAGACGCAGAAGATATGGCTTGACGGAGAAAAAGCAATCCGCCAGAAGATAAATGATTCTTTCCAAAAGCAGACTACAAAATTTTCGTTGCTTTGTAATGGCGTAGAAAAAGAAAAAATGCGTAAAAGTTATAGTTATTACATAGAATTATTAAAAAACATCGGGGGAAGTGGGAAATTAACAACCGCTCTCATTAAGAATTATAATTGCGGTGTTGAATTGTCGGATGACGGAAAAACGGTAACCGGATTTATTGCTGATAAAAATAATAAAACTCGTCTGCCTTATGTTCGCATTCCGTACGGTGTGGAGAAAATCTGCAGTGAAGCTATTTACGACAAAAAAATAGATCTAATGTTTACACCTGATGAGTTCGAAGACGATAAAATCTACCGCAGTGATTCTGTTAAAAGAATATTCACTGAATGCGACAATAAGTATCTTTGTTCGGATGATATAGGAAAATATCGTTATTTAAACGGAAAAAGATATCTGATGAGTTTTAACAAGACGGATAGTAGAGAATATGTTATCCCCGATGACGTTGTAGGTTTGCACGCGGATTCTGTTTCTTTTGGCAAATGCACAAAACTTGTATTATCAAAAAGCATGGAAAAATTCAATGAAAATGCAATATCAGATAGTTATGTAAATTGTGATTCACATCTTGAAATTGTTGTACCTGAAAGCCTCAGACGAATACTGACTGATTCGGAAAAAAGATCGGATGATTACAGTTATTACGATGCTGCTGCTCATCGATCGGTAATGATAAATCCGATACGTTACCGGATAGATGAAAATAATCCTTATTTGTTTATCGATGAAGATTCGGTTTATCAGGTACTTGATGACGGTACTTATAAGCTCGTTATGAATTCATACTTCGGGCTGGGTAAAGCACTTATACTTGACGGTACAAGCGTGATCGGTAAATATGCGTTCTGTAATCATGAAAATCTGAATGACATAGAATTTCCCGAATCTGTAAGAGTTATTGAAAAAGGCGCATTTTCCGAAACCTCACTTCAAACGCTTAAAATACCGCATTACATCGAAAGAATTGATTCTGCGGCATTTTCTGATTGTTATTCCTTAAAATCAGTAACACTGTATCCTACGTTAAAATCAATTGCCAAAGATGCTTTTGACGGTTGCAGTAATTTAGATAAAGTCTTAACGCCGGGTAATAACAAAGCGTTTGAATATAAAAATCATAACGGCAAAAGAAAAATCAGACAGCTTGTTTTTGAAACCAAAGAAGAGTTTATGAAAAAGGCTGAGGACAACAGACACAAATACGCATGGATAAAAGACAAAGTGTTTGTTCATACAGGACTTAGTTTGCAAGAGGAATCGGAATTTGACAGCTTCATTTTTGAAAACGGCGGAACTGTAAGAAAAAGTACTGTACTCAACACGGATTATCTTGTTTATAATGCCGATTATGATCACGAAACCGTAAAACTCAGAAAGGCGAGGGAACTTAAAGAAAAAGGTTCCGGTATTGAAATACTTACCACAGAAGAATGGAAAAAGCTGATAGACTCCTAATGAGTTAAGTATCAGATGTACAGGAGAAATTAAAATGTCACAGGTTAATACAAGATTACATATAAGAGTAGCATCGTATGATGTATGGAAACGGTTTAAGAAACAGGATCTGAGCGAATACGAATTAGAGGATCTTTCCGAAATAGACGCAGACAGTTATGTAATAGATGAGTCGAGTTTTGATGATATTGAAGATATTGTCAGAATCATTTCCAAGGTTTTAGGAAAAGACGGAATAGTTATAGCGGATCTGACCGATCTGAATATCGATCCTTTTACGGAATGCTATTTTTATTTAGGCGAAAGAGTAAGAAAGGCTTCGTTCATTGAAGGATACAGTAAGCCGGATTTATGCTGTATGGCATATGAAACAGAAATAGAGAATATTGATAAATGGCTGAATTATGCTAAATTCCGGACATCCGAGCAGGAACAGCAGGTAATGTCGTCGTGCGGCATTGTTGAAATTAACGGTAACTATAAAGAGATCAAGAAAAATATAACAGGTTTACCTGAGATTGCATATCTCAGAGAAACAAGTATGAACAACAGAGCGGAAGTAATAGAAAAGTCGCTGATCGGCGAGGAGGTTTACTTTGTTGGTGCTGCCAATGAATACGATCCATTCAGACTGGAAGTATTCAGTGAGCTTGGCTCTCTCGGCTATCTTGATTCATATATCAGTGAAACGATTATGCCTTTGATGGAATCGAAGAGGCTTGATTACACAGCCAGAATAGCCGAGCTTGTGAAGCTTTCCGAAAGAAACAAGCACGCAAAAAGTTCTATTGTCGGTATCAGCATTGATGCGAAAATGTCCGACATTCCGGTGCCGCCTAAAACATCCGTGCCGCATATCGAACGTTAAACGTGCGATGCAAAGCAAATTGAACTTATTGACTTGTCGGAGAAGTTTCTGATGTTATCGTCATAAGCGAAAACGAGAAAACCGCATATTATGGCAAACTCAGAAGTGAAAAATCTGTTGAACAATTGTTTACGCCCTCGTCTTTGAAGGTGAAAAACAGGTAACAAATCCATGCCGGAATAGCAGGGATTTGTTGTTTCCTCGCAATAGATATAGTAAACTGAAAAAATATGTTAAAAATTTTACAGCATAAGATATAACTAAAGTTAAAAACGCAATTATCAATATATAAAGCTATAGGAAATCCGCTGACTTACCGTGACTCGCTGTCATTTACCTGGAAGAACGGCAGACAGCTTGCCTCTTTACAAAACGGTAGCAGTGTGGTAGACTATACATACAATGCCGACGGAGTAAGAATAGGAAAAAGCGGCTCAAGAGCCGGAACTTTTATAGTTTCAGGTACGCAGATACTGCGTGAAATAAACAGTGTAGCGACCATAGATTATCTCTATGACGAGAACGGTTCACCTGTAGGACTTACTTACAAGGGAAAAACATATTATTACCGTAAAAATCTCCAAGGGGATATAATAAACATAACCGACAGCACAGGAGCAAAGGTAGTAACCTACACCTACAATGCCTGGGGCAAGATTATGTCAATGACAGGCAATATGGAGCTTGCAGTAAATAACCCTTTCAGATACAGAGGATATTACTACGATGTAGAGAGCGGATTGTATTATCTCAACAGCAGGTATTATGACCCTCAGACGGGTAGGTTTATTAATGCGGAGCCGAATGTTGATTATGGCAAATTTGACGAGGGTGCCGGATTAAATGGATACAATGTGTTTGCTTACTGTGCCAATAATCCGGTCATGTTCAAAGATGATAGCGGAGAATTTGTTATTTCTATATCTATAGGAATTGGTTCGCTTCTTACATGGGCAGCTTATGGTATTGCTACAGCGGTTGGTGTTGGTGCAGGTGTTGCGATTGGTACTGAGATATATAACAGAAGCAGAACTATACAATTTTCATTGCCAACACAAAGTACACGTAGTAAAATATTAAAAGATACTAAATATAAAATTCCGCCTAATAAAGTTGGAGTATATCAGCTAGCTTATATTAACAACAGAGGGACTTTAGTAAAGCTAAGTAAAAAATATACATTCACTGAGGCTATGATATTGTTAGGATTTGCTAAAATGACGAAAACAGGTTATGTAAAAATAAGTGACCCAAAGCCAAATGCATCTAAAGCTAAGCAGATGATTATAAGTGCTCCGGCAAATACTAAAGATTGGGGAATTTATACTAATAGCCAACAATATGCGAAATACTTAGCTTTAGCAACTGGATGTAATGCACAGCCTGAAGTACACTCTTCGGGAATGTACGGTCATTATCATGATTCGCAACATAAAATTCATATATGGTATGGAGGCATGCTAAACTATTAATGAATAGTTATATAAAATTAAGCGAAACATATTATTATTTTGTATCATATAATGATAACAATTTGTCGTTTTATAATATTAACGATAATTGCTTTTTGGATATTGTTGAAATTGACGACTCTATTAAAAGCACAAAAAATATTGCTATTATAAAACCGATACCTATAATAAAGATTTATGAATTATATATAAAATATTTATCAAATAAAAAAATTATATCAAAATTTAGAAATTTAAATGATTGTGACTTTAAAAATCAATTCCATTTTTTCTTAGAAACTAATTTTTTGTTTGATGAATATGAAGATTTTGAGAAGAAATATGCAATGGAATATGGTGCATTGTGGTGTGAAACAAACAAATTGATTTACACCATTAAAGGATGTCCCAAGCAGTTTGAGAGATTCTATGTTGACAATCCAGTGATGGATTTATTAGAAGAGTGTAGTATATAACCCTTATACCAACCTTACAACAGTATATTCTTACGACAAAGGCGGAAATATTACCTCGGCAAAAGAATATGCGTATACAACAGCCGCAGAGCTTGGTACTGTAAAGAAAACTTATACTTATACTTACGAAGATATTCACTGGAAAGATAAGTTGACTTCATACAATGGTGAAGCGATAACGTATGATGAAATAGGAAATCCGCTGACTTACCGTGACTCGCTGTCATTTACCTGGAAGAACGGCAGACAGCTTGCCTCTTTACAAAACGGTAGCAGTGTGGTAGACTATACATACAATGCCGACGGAGTAAGAATAGGAAAAAGCGGCTCAAGAGCCGGAACTTTTATAGTTTCAGGTACGCAGATACTGCGTGAAATAAACAGTGTAGCGACCATAGATTATCTCTATGATGAAAACGGTTCGCCGATAGGACTTACTTACAAGGGAACAACATATTATTACCGCAAAAATCTCCAAGGGGATATAATAAATATAACCGACAGCACAGGAGCAAAGGTAGTAACATACACCTATAATGCCTGGGGCAAGATTATGTCAATGACAGGCAATATGGAGCTTGCAGTAAACAACCCGTTCAGATACAGAGGATATTACTATGACGAAGAGAGCGGATTGTATTATCTCAACAGCAGGTATTATGACCCTCAGACGGGTAGGTTTATTAATGCGGAGCCGAATGTTGATTATGGCAAATTTGACGAGGGTGCCGGATTAAATGGATACAATGTGTTTGCTTACTGTGCCAATAATCCGGTCATGTTCAAAGATGATAGCGGAGAATTTGTTATTTCTATATCTATAGGAATTGGTTCGCTTCTTACATGGGCAGCTTATGGTATTGCTACAGCGGTTGGTGTTGGTGCAGGTGTTGCAATAGGCACAGCTGTAGGGAATAATATTAGGCGTTCAACCATATATGTTGATACACGTTCCGATAGTAAGGCAAAAGAGAAAGACAGAAGAATCAAAAAACCTGCGCCTATATATATTTATAGATATAACGGAACAAATCCAGGTAATTTAACTCCAAGGGCAAAGGATAAAAACACAGGTCTTTCTTTCTCTACTATACCGCCTATAAATAATAAAACTGCTGCAGTAACAACAATTGAAGAAGTTAATTCTACCGGCAACTTAATTGCGGTTCAAGACGGTCCTTCTCATGTAAGTATTAAACCAAGAAACGGAACAATGTCCGATTGGATAAAAGCAGGAACAAATTCAATATGGACAAAAACATTAAAGCGAATTGTAAAACGGTATCCGAGGTGACTTTTTTGTGATAGATATAGATTATATAATGACTTTACTGGATTGGAATGAAAGCGATGAAAATCAGTGTTATGGATTAGAACTCGCAAAAAAAGTAAATTGTTTCAATGTGTTTTTGCAACCATGCAATAAAAATATTAATAAAAATGTGTGGAATAATTGCGCCAAGATATTGTCAGATAAATCCGATGAAGAATTATCCCCTTATTTGCAGGAATTATTTAGATGGCTTAAAGATTTGAATTGGCCGGGAGCAATTTGCATTTATGATAGATTAATTATATCGGAAGATGAATTGTTCGAATATGAGCTAAAAGTATCTATCACCACAGCAAAAGCACAAAACGATAAATTGTGGTTACAGGCACTTAAAGATTTAAAAAAAGAGCGAAAAGCTAGAGATAAATAATAATTGTTAACAAAAATTAAAATGAAAAATTTAGATAAGAGGTGTGCGTTTTACATATTTTAACTATGATTGTACTAATTAAATTTGATTTTGAACAATACAAAATTTACATTCCTGATGGCTATATTCTGAATCTTGAAAATATTAGATTGGATTTTTTTGAATGGATATATTATCAACCTGAATGTATAATATATGATAAGTCAAATGCAATTTTAACATATGGGGTAGATGATTTTTTGAAATTTTTAAATGAAACAATATTTACCGGTTGTAAAGAAAAAGCATATATAGAAAGCCGTAACGGAAAAAAATACAACAAAGTAAATTATTGTATCGATTTAAGATAATTAAATATCACCGACAGCACAGGAGTAAAGGCAGTAACATACACCTACAATGCCTGGGGCAAGCTTATGTCAATGACAGGCAATATGGAACTTGCGGTTAAAGCCTGCTAATCTAAGTATCTACAGTTCACTTGGATTATATAAGTCCTGTCTATCAAATAAGGCAAAAAAACATTCGTGACTGATTCATCACGACTTAAAAAATAAGGAGAAAAATAAATGATAATCAAAATAATTGTTCTAATGTCGCTATGTGCTGTTATTGCATTCAGAAAGCACTTTAAAAAACGTGCTTTATTTGTATTTGTTTTGATTGTGGCTATTTGCGCAAACATTTTTATTCCGGCTTTTGAATTTTTTGTTCGTTCAGAGCCACAGAATGACAGAATATTGGATTATATCAGTCAAATCAATTGGCATGACAGCGACTTGTTAAAATCAAAAGGTTTTGACTGTGACGGTGAAACAGGTACATACACAGATGATGATAAATTCAGCATTCACGTTGCTGATGCGACTTCTTATGATAAAGCAGAAATTGTTTCGGAATATAAAAATATTCATTATGAGTATTTTTCGTACTTGTCGGATACTCTCCTGATTCCGCAGTTGCGTAAGAGCTATTCGGTCATAGTAAATGATAAGGTTGTTGAGATCAATTATAAAGACTGCCTTAGCAAGCCGGGCATAATGGATAAGCTGGAAGGGATATTCGGTGCAGCTGCGTAACCACATGACCGATAATGCCGCACTTTTTAAAATCATAAAACAGAAATTAAATCACGACGATAGAAAAACCGGCTATCGCCGTGATTTTCTTTTTCTGATAGCGAAAATACAAAGCTGTGCCGACGGGTACGGCTTTGTATCAAGATTCTTTGAACATAAAAAAACACCCCACCGCAAATAAATGCAATGGGGCTTTATATCTGGAGCTAATACCCGGATTCGAACCGGGGACCTCATCCTTACCAAGGATGTGCTCTGCCGACTGAGCCATATTAGCAAACTCCTGACGATTATTAATTATATCATACCATATCGACTTTGTCAAGGAAAATTTTCGAATTTTTAACTTCGATATACCGTAACGGTTTTATCAACGGTCAATATGTCGTAAAAATCAAACAAACCGCATTGTTGTGCGGTTTGTAGCTGGTACGGGTAACAGGACTTGAACCTGCACGCTTTCGCACCAGAACCTAAATCTGGCGTGTCTGCCAATTCCACCATACCCGTATATAAAAACGACGCTGAAAACTCAGCGTCGTGTGGCGGAAAGAGAGGGATTCGAACCCTCGAACGGGTATTAGCCGTTACACGATTTCCAATCGTGCGCCTTAGACCAGCTCAGCCATCTTTCCACGACTTTAATATTTTATCATATCCCCGAAGAATTGTCAAGAACTTTTTTCAAATGTTTTCTTATTCCTTCATGCGTTGGCTTTAATTTTTTGAAAAATTGTGTCCAATCCTCTTGACAAGCACAATATGTTGTGGTACAATTGAGAAAACAACGAAATGTACTTACTGCTTTTATATACAGTAAATTGAAAGGAAGATTGTTATGGTAAAAGTAAATGTAAAAAACGGCACACTCGATCAGAAAGAGATCGACGCTTACGTTCAGTATGCTATCGAAGCTAACCCCGGAAAACTGGTCACCGAGCTTGACATAGACATTGACGGAGATTTTGCAAATCTCACCTATCATTTCGGAGAGATACCGTTTGACCGTATACGCCGTATCACAGGTTACCTTGTAGGTACGCTTGACAGATTCAATAATGCGAAAAAGGCTGAGGTTGAAGACAGAGTAAAGCACAGCATAGCGCCGGATGTCGAAGACGATATTTATGTTACGGCTTGATTTGTCGTTGACAGTAAATTGACAGAATAAAAAACGTTATTCCGTCCATACTTTTATTGGAAAATGAAAGTATGGGCGGTGTTTTTTTGTATTACAACAAGGTTGAAATAAGCGGTGTCAACACAGCGAAGCTGAAGGTCCTCAAGGAGTCGGAAAAAACCGAATTACTAAGGCAAATGCGCAGCGGCGACCCGACAGCCAGAGAGAAGCTGATAAACGGGAATCTGCGTCTTGTTCTCAGCGTGATACAGCGTTTTTCGGGCAGAGGAGAAAACCCCGACGATCTTTTTCAGGTCGGATGTATCGGCCTGATGAAAGCTATCGACAATTTTTCTACGGATTTTAATGTGAGATTCAGCACTTATGCCGTGCCTATGATAATGGGCGAATTGCGGCGATACCTGAGGGACTCAGGCTCGATCCGTGTCAGCCGTTCAATGCGTGATCTGGCTTATAAAGCTATGCAGGCAAGAGAAAAACTTACCAATGATAACTCAAAAGAGCCTACAATTGAGCAGATAGCAAAAGAAATAGACGCAAAGCGTGAGGATGTGGTAATAGCGCTTGAGGCAGTCAGCGACCCTATTTCGCTGTACGAACCGGTGTTTTCTGAGTCTGGCGATACCATATATATGATGGATCAGATTGGCGATAATAACGATGACAGAAACTGGCTCGATGAAATAGCTTTGAAAGAGGCGATAATCGGACTTGACGACAGAGAGAAGAATATTCTCAAGCTGCGTTTTTTCAGAGGAAAAACTCAGGTAGAAGTCGCACAGGAAATAGGGATTAGTCAGGCACAGGTATCACGGCTTGAAAAAGGCGCACTCGGTAAGATAAAAAAGGCGTTATAACATTGCAATCACATATTTCTGCTTGACTTATACAGTATATTGTGGTATAATTACTGCAAATATTAAATTAAGGATAATAGTAGAAATATGAAACGCTTTCTTTTACTCATACCGGTGATGATTCAGCCATATATTTTACTGTTTGCTCTCTACTCCATATTTATAAATCAATATATTGTAGAGCGTTTTTTCGGCGGTAATGGGCTTTGGCTGTTATTTGTGATATTTGTGACAATTGTCATTTCGTTTATATGCACGCTTGTGTATATGCCGTTTTGCCTTGCAAAGGGGTGGGGAGCAAGACAGACAGCCTTTTTCAATATGCTTATAAAGCTTGTTCAGATACCGGCATATCTTGCTATATTTGTGCTTGGTGTATTATTTTTCCTTACAATTTTCACTTATGCTTTTTCTGTTTTTTTCGTGCTGTTCGATTGTATAACGATATTCCTTACAGGACTTGTCGGATTAACGGCAAATCTCAGGCTTTATAAGGAACGTAAGTGTTCCGGAAGCTTTGCGGCTTTGAATTCTGTATGTCAGTTTGTTTTTTGTATAGATGTTATAAGCGCTGTTATTGTTTATATATGTTCAAGAAAAGAGCCTGTGCAGTAAAATTATATTGAATAAAATGCTATAATTCAGTGTGTTGACTTGTTGTGGTTGGCACACTTTTTTATGTTGCCAAAAAATGCTGATTATAACTATTGAAATTCGCAGAATAAAGCGATATAGGCATACAGCAAATGAGTTTTATATAAAGAAGGTTATTTCCAGGCAACAAAAGCGCACTTTTTTGAAAAAACATACTTTTTCTATAAACTGAAGATGGACCAGATAGGCGATAATAACGATGACAGAAACCGGCTCGATGAAATAGCTTTGAAAGAGGAAATAATCGGACTTGACGACAGAGAGAAGAATATTCTTAAGCTGCGTTTTTTCAGAGGCAAAACCCAGGTAGAAGTCGCACAGAAAATAGGGATAAGTCAGGCGCAGGTGTCACGGCTTGAAAAAGGCGCTCTCAGGAAAATAAAAAAAGCATTATGATAAAGCGGTGTCAATCTCTGTAGGTTGACACCGCTATTATGCTTGTATGACAATTATGGAAAAAATCCGCCAATTATGTCATTTTTGTTGACAAAAAAATTGCACTGTACTATAATTAAATAATAGTTTGGATTGGTGATAAAACATTTAAGGCAGGGGAAAAGATGAGTAATATCCGTATTTTTGTATCGCACAGGATAGATATTGACAGTGAAACAGTAGACACTCCCGTTTATTTTCCGGTCAGATGCGGTGCGGTTTATGATGAAGAAGGCAACAGTGAGATTCAGGGCGATGACACGGGCGACAATATTTCAAAGCTCCGTATGTCGTTTTGTGAATTTACGGTTCAGTATTGGGCGTGGAAGAATGTTGATGCCGATTATTACGGACTTTGTCATTACCGGCGGTATCTTTCTTTTTCGGATAAACGCTATAAAAATACGGTGTTCAATATGGTGCGTGAGTTAAAATTGACACCTCACGAAAAGAAAAAATATCATCTTGATGATACGAAAAAAATCGAAAAAACTGTAAAACAATATGATATGATAATTCCCGTGGTTGCAAAAGCGTCCGAAATGAGTTATAACAGGGCAGAGGTCAAAACGCTTCGTGAAATGTGGGAAAGCTATAACGGCGTGTATTTTGAGCAGGGGATAATAGACAAGATGTTCTCCCTTATAAAAGAGTATTCGCCCGAATATTACAATTCTGCCTGCGAATACTTTTCCGGAAAATATCACAGGGCGTTCAATTGCTATATAATGAAAAAAGAGCTGTTTGTCCGTATGTGCGAGTTCCAGTTTCCTATTATGAAAAGAATTACGGAAATCACCGATTGCAAAACCTATGAACGTGCTCCCGGGTACATAGGCGAAATACTAAACGGTATTTTCATCCACCATATGCTGACGGTTGAAAACAGATCGGCAAAGGAAACTCAGCTTGTGTTTTTTGTAAATACGGAAAAGATAAATTCCGCAAAAGAGTATTATAAGTACAGAATTCATTCCATTGCCGATAAAGCAGTGCGGAGCGTCGCAGACAAGATACTCCCGATGTACTCGCCACGACGTGAAAAGGTTAAAAAGCTGTTAAAACTAAAATAGCGCTTTAATAATTTAGCTAATGATTTAGTTAAAGAGGTGCGTGGTTTTAGCTGGTTTTTGTAAAAAATTAACCAATTGAATCTGTTCGCATTGACAAAAATGCTTTTTGTGTTATAATTATTTTGATATTAGTATGAAAAATGCCCGAGTTTTGACATTTTTCAACATCATCAGGAAATGAGAGGATAAATAGCAATGAAAGTGTTAGGAATAATTCCCGCAAGATACAAGTCGAGCCGTTTCCCCGGCAAGCCCCTTGCGGATATATGCGGAAAGCCGATGATATGGTGGGTATACAACAGAGCCATAAAAGCCGAAACTCTGACAGAGGTGTATGTTGCCACCGATGATGAACGCATTTACAATGCCTGCAAGGAAAACGACATTAATGTAATAATGACCTCCGATACTCACAAGACAGGAACAGACCGAATAGGTGAGGTCGCAAGAAAAATTCCTGCGGATTTATATGTCAATATACAGGGCGATGAGCCTATGATCGAGCCGGAAACAATAAACAAGGCGGTATATCCTTTCTTCGAGAATCCCGATCTGCAGATCACGAATCTTATGACTAAGATAAAGGATCCTGTTGATGTAGTAAACTTCACAGTGCCTAAAGTCATAACGAATGCCGACAATATAGGCGTATATCTTACCAGAAGCACCGCTCCTTATCCTAAGGGAAGCATAGACTACAGCTATTATAAGCAGGTGTGCGTATACGGCTTCAAGCCTGAGGCGCTTCAGTTCTATTGTTCTTCTCCCAGAGGAAAAATCGAATCTATAGAGGATATTGAAATACTCAGATTTATCGAAGCCGGCTACAGAGTTCAGTATATTGAGGTCGATTCCGAAACAGTAGCCGTTGACACACAGAACGATCTTGAAAAGGTCAACAGGCTGATAGCTGCAAAGCTCGAACGGGAAAAGAATTAATTATTACAGGTGGGTATGAAAAAAATACGGATACTTGATTGCACTCTGCGTGACGGCGGATATGTAAATAACTGGAAATTCGGTTTCGAAAACATAAAAGACACCGTGAAACGTCTTATACAGGCAGGTATTGATATAATCGAGGTGGGCTATTTATCGTCAAAGGGAGACTTTTCTGAGGATGAGTCGCAGTATTCCTCGGTTGACGCTATAAAAAGAATCCTTCCTGCCGACAGAAAAAATACTCTGATTGCCGTAATGATAAACTGCGGCGATTATGATGCAGAACTGCTGCCGCAGTATGACGGCGCAGGACCCGACTGCATAAGGGTTTGCTTCCACAAGTCGCAGGCATTGCAGGCGGTTGAGCTTTGCAGAAAGATCAAGGACAAGGGCTATAAGGTATATTTTCAGCCTATGGTAGCTCTCAGCTATTCCGATGCCGAATACCTCGGTCTTATAGGTATGGCAAACAAATTCCGCCCCGACGTTTTTTATATCGTTGATTCGCACGGTTCTATGAAACAGAAGGATGTTGCACGTTTCTTTTATCTTATAGAGAATAATCTCGATAAGGAGATAGCTGTCGGCTTCCACTCCCATAACAACCTTCAGCTTTCGTACTCAAACGCTCAGTATTTAGCCGCTTTGCATACCGATCATAATCTGATAATAGACAGCAGTATTATGGGTATGGGCAGAGGTGCGGGAAATCTCAATACCGAGCTGTTTGTGGAATATCTGAACGAAACCGCAGACGCCGATTACAGTACAGAGCCTATACTCTGTTCGATTGACAATACCATAGCACCTATTTATTTGACTACATCGTGGGGTTATTCCTTATCCGGCTATCTGTCCGCAAAATACAGATGCCACCAGAATTATGCACGATTCCTCAGTAACAAAAACACCCTCACATACGAAGGTATGAACGCTATTTTCTCAAAAATAGAGCCTGAAAAGCGTGACAATTATGACCGAGAATATATAGATAAGCTGTATACTGCTCATATGTCTGCAGGCGGCGAAAAAACGCCCGAGGCAGATCTCAGCAGACTTTTCGAAGGACGCAATGTTGTTATTATCGCACCCGGCAGGACAACATCGGTAGAATCTGAAAGGCAGAAGGTCTTTGATAAGGTCAAAGCTACCGATGCGATAGTGATTTCCGTAAATCACTGCCCCGAATGGATCAAATGCGATTATGTGTTTGTAAGCAATATAAGACGTTATGAAAAGCTGAGCGGAATAGAAACAGACAAGCTGATAATAACATCTAATATAAATGCACAAGCGGGCTACACAGTAGGCTACGAGCCTTTGCTGTGTTCTATAGAAGCTGTCCGTGACAACGTTACACTTATGCTTATAGCACTGCTTATAAAATCCGGAGCAAGTTCCGTTTATCTTGCCGGAGTTGACGGATATTCATTCAAGGAACGCAACTTTGCGTACAGAGATATGGAAACGTATGAAGACGAGCAAGTTGCCAAAGAGCAGAACAACGGTATATCAGCCGCAATCGCTCAGCTATCACAGCGGATACCCGTTTCATTTATAACAAAATCACTTCTTGAAAGAGAGGAAAACCGTTCATAATGAAGGTAGTTTCTTTTGGAGAAATAATGCTCAGACTATCGCCCGACGGATATTACAAATTGTTTCAGAAGCCGGAGCTTAATACATCGTTTTGCGGTGCTGAAGCTAATGTAGCCGTTGCCCTCAGTAATTTCGGAGATGAGGCTGAATTCGTGACCGCACTTCCCGATAATGATATAGGCAGAGCGGCATGCAGAGAGCTTATGAGATACGGCGTAAAGACGGATAATATAGTTTACACGGGCGACAGGCTCGGAATATTCTTCGCTGAAAAAGGCGCAAGTCAGCGTCCGTCAAAGGTGATATATGACAGAAAGAACAGTGCGATAGCGTCGGCTGACCCTTCGTCGTTTGACTGGGAAAAGATATTTGACGGTGCGGATTGGTTTCATATTACGGGAATCACTCCGGCGCTTTCCGACAGCCTTGCAAAAATTTCTGTCGACGCTGTAAAGGCCGCTAAAAAAGCGGGTCTTACCGTAAGCTGCGATATAAACTACAGAAGCAAGCTGTGGAGTGCAGAAAAGGCACGACCCGTAATGACCGAGATAATGCAATATGTTGATGTCTGCATAGGAAATGAAGAGGACGCTGAGATAGTGTTCGGAATAAAAGCAGGCGCTACGGATGTCACAAAGGGACAGCTTGATACAGACGGCTATAAAAAGAGCCTTCAGACCGTTGCGGAAACATTCGGCTGTAAAATAGTTGCATACTCACAGAGAAAGAGTTATTCCGCAAGTGATAACGGCTGGTCGGGAATCATTTATGATGACGAAAAAAAGCAGGTTTATACATCTGCACAATATGATATAAGAATTACAGACAGGATAGGCGGCGGCGATGCATTTGCGTCAGGACTTATTTATGCTCTGCATAACAATATATTGCCTGAAAACGCTATAGAAACAGCAGCTGCGGCAGGCTGTCTTGATCAGACGCTTGAAGGTGATTTCTGTCTGTTCGGAATTAATGATGTGTTTGATCTTGCCGGTGGAAATTCGTCGGGAAGAGTAAAGAGATAAAAGAAAGGAATTTTATTTTCAATGAACAGCGGTGAAAACAACAGCAAAAAAATCGCAATTTTCGTTTCACACAGAATCGATCTTAAAAGTATGGTGATTGACAATCCTTTATATGTACCCGTAAGATGCGGTGCGGCACTTGACGAGAACGATGAAGGCAATGTCATAATGGGCGACAATACAGGCGATAACATATCCGAGAAAAGAATTTCTTTTTGTGAGTACACAGTTCAGTACTGGGCGTGGAAAAATTATGATGCGGATTATTACGGACTTTGTCACTACAGAAGGTATCTTTCGTTTATGGATTCCTTTATGCCGGGCAATGACTACGATGTACGAATGGAAAACAACCTTTCGGTACGCACCGCAGAGTTATATCAGCTTTTCAATAAGTCAAAGATGGAGAAGGAGATCTCATCCTATGACGTTATTGTCGGCAAGGCTTTTGATACGACAAAGATCACCAGAGTACGTCCCAGAAACAGTGTAAAGGAGTTATGGTATGCATCAAGAAATCTTGTCGATCCTATAGCTATTGATACATTGATAAAGATAATAGAAGACAGGCACCCCGAGCTTGTTGAATCTATGAATGAGTATTTTGCCTCAAAGTATTACAGAGGCTATAACTGCTTTGTAATGTCAAAGAAGATATTCAACGAATACAACAAGGTGCTTTTTGACATACTATTTGAGTTTGATAAACAGTTTGACACCACCGGCTATGAGGGTAACAAGCTCAGAGCCACAGGTTATATGGGTGAGATTGTATACGGCGTTTATATGTGGTATCTTCAGCATCACACCGACTGCAAGTTCCTTGAGCGCCAGATTGTATACTTCAAGAACACCGAAGCAGATCCCGATGCAAATACCCTTGCACAACGTACCCTGTCATACAAGAAACCTAACGATGACATCAAGATTTTCGTTTCGCACAGGATGGATCTTGACAGCGCTGTGATAGGTAACCGTATATTTGAAAACTATAAGTGTAATGCAGGCTCGGCAAGATGCTTCCTTAAGATGAACGGCGATGACACCGGCGACAATATCTCCGATCTTGCAAAGTATTTCTCGGAGCTGAGTGTTCAGTATTGGGCGTGGAAGAATGCCGATGTAAACTACTACGGCCTTTGCCACTACAGACGTTATCTTTCATTCAGCAATAAGAAGTTTGACCAATGCTCAAGAGGCTACATAATCGAGAATATGCTCAATGACGAGAGCATCGAAAAGTATGGCCTGAATGATTATGACAATATGGCAAAGCAGATAAAGAAATACGATCTTATCACAGGCGGAAGCATGGATGTTGATGAGATGGATTTCCTTTTTGGCGGAAAACGTGCACATTGTATCAAAGATATATTCATGATTCAGGAGCATTTATTTGATAAAAGCGCACCTGAGCTTACGCTTAAGCTGGTTGATGAGCTTTATCCCGAATATTCTAAGGCTGCCGAGGAATATATGGCTTCAAAGAAGTACTATGCGTATAACTGCTTTGTAATGTCAAAAGAACTGTTCAACCGCTTCTGTACATTTGAATTCGGCGTACTGTTCGAATTCATAAAAAGATTTGATTTGTCAAAATATCAGGGTACCAAAATGAGAACGCCCGGCTATATGTCTGAGGTTCTTTACGGTATCTTCATATACTGGGTATTAAAGCAGAGAAAGTACAAGGTAAAGGAAAATCAGCTTGTATTCTTCAGAGAAACCAATGCCGCAAAGTGCAAGCTTGCTCCTGCAAAAACAGCGGCTGCTCCCAAAAAGCCCAAAAAGCCCAAAAAAGTCGAAAGCATTTTAAAGAAGATAATGAGAAGCATCTTCCCTGCATATCGTGTTGCTTTACGAAACGAGGAAAGACTCGGCACGCTGGTTGCTTCTGTTAATGATCTTCAGAATAAATCGTCGGAACACAGTGTGCTGCTCGCAAGAACCGTAAAGGTTTGTCAGAGCACTGCTCCCAAAAGCGTACAGGCAGCGGTTGCTAAGTCTCCTATCATCGCTACCAGTCTTCGCAAGGATATATGGGATGCAAAAACGCTCACTTCAAATATTAATCTCAATATTGCCTGCCTTGCAAATGAGATACACGAAACTCATAAGAAGTCATTCGGCGAGTTCAGAAATATCAATACCGGCAGAGATGTTGTTGTAATGGCATCAGGACCTTCGATGAGATACTACAAGCCCATTCCCGGTGCTGTACATATAGGTATGAATGCTTCATTCTTAAATCCTGATGTTGATATTGATTACTATTTTACCACCGATTACGAAAGCCGTGCTCCGTGGTTTGAAAAGCTGAAGGAATACGATTTTGTCAAGTTCTTCGGTCAGTATTCTACCGGTGAATACAGAGATAAATTCCAGGTATCAGAGAAGATTATCAGAGAGAATAACGGTAGAAGATTCTTCCAGGCGGCTCCCAGTGAGGATATACATATTAATATAGAATTCTATCCCCTTATGGCATTCTATTCAATTGCGTTCCAGGCTATCCACTTTGCGCTCTTTACCAATGCGAAAAGAATTTATCTTGTTGGTTGCGACTGCACCAATGCAGGATATTTTGACGGCAGCAAGCAGAGATTGTCCGATCTTGTAGCAAAGACAAGTGTTCCACACTGGTTAGACGGTTATCAGAAGGTCAAGGCGTTTGTTGAACGCTTCTATCCGGATACAGAGATTATATCCGTTAATCCTATGGGTCTCAGAGGACTTTATTCAGACGTTTATACGGATGACTTCATAGCAGATCATCCTGAAATAGATAGCAGTAAAGTAACACGTCTTAACAGCACACAGGAGGAAAAATGAAAGTTGTAATACTCGCCGGAGGTTTCGGCACAAGAATCAGCGAAGAAAGCCAGTTCAAGCCAAAGCCTATGGTTGAGCTTGGCGGTATGCCGATAATATGGCACATAATGAAGCTCTATTCTTCTTACGGCTTCAATGAATTCATTATATGTGCAGGTTACAAACAGCACGTTATAAAGGAATATTTTGCAGACTACTTCCTGCATACATCCGATATTACATTTGACTTCACAAGCGGCAAAAACGAGATGATTGTTCACCGCAACAGCTCGGAACACTGGAAGGTTACCGTTGTGGACACAGGTCTTAACACAATGACCGGCGGACGTGTAAAGCGTATAAAGGACTATGTCGGCAACGAGCCTTTTATGCTGACATACGGCGATGGTGTTTCCGATGTAAATATAGCCGAGCTTGTCGAGTTCCATAAAAAACACGGAAAGCTGGTAACAATGTCGGCTTACAACCCCGGACAGAGATTCGGCGTTCTTGATATTGATGAAAGCGGAAGAATAAATGAATTCCGTGAAAAGACATCCGGCGACGGAAGCCTTATCAATATCGGCTATATGGTATGTCAGCCCGAATTCATCGATTACATAGACGGCGACGAAACCGTTCTTGAAAAGAAGCCCCTTGAAACAGTAGCAAAGCTCGGAGAGCTTATGGCATATAAGCATACAGGCTTCTGGCAGTGCATGGATACTGTAAGAGAAAAAGAACAGCTTGAGAAAATGTGGAACAACAACAATGCTCCCTGGAAGATTTGGAAATAATGGGTAAATTATCCGATAAACTTGCGGGATTTTTCGGAAGATTATTTCCGATGTCACGCAACAAGACTATAAAGCTCAACAACGAGATAAGGCAGACAGAAAGCGAGCATTTTGCACAGCTTTGTGAAATGCTCGGTTTTCTTGAAAACAGCCTGAATACTTGCACGGATATATGCCGTGATAATGCGGAGCAGATAAAACTGTGCCGTCAATCGTTGCGTACATTGGAAGATAATCAGGTTAAATTCGGTGAGTCTACCGCATCAAAACTCAAAGAAATAAAATTTGATATTGAAAATCTGAAAAAGCAAAATGAGTGTATCGGCGAAAAACTGAGTAACGAAATATCAGAGAAATCTGCCGGAATATCCGGTGAACTTATCGGCTGTATTTCACATCACGCAGAGGAAATACTCGGTTTTATAACCGACAGCGACAAGCGTTTTTCCGATAGCGATAAGCACATTGTCGAACTTATTGAAAACGGCATATCTGAAAACAATAAGCACGCAGGAGAAATAAAAGCGTTCAACAACTCGCTTTCCGATGATATTAAGTCACTTTCGGACAGCGTTACCGCAGGCTTCGACAAGACCTCAAAGACGGGCGAGTATGCGGATGCGCTTAACGGCTTATCGTCAGATAACAAAAGCATCTCGGCTGAGCTTAAGTCGCTTTCCGACAGCGTTGCCGCAGGCTTTGACAAGACCTCAAAGACGGGCGAGTATACGGATGCGCTTAACGGCTTATCGTCAGATAACGAAAGTCTTTCGGATGATATTAAGTCGCTTTCCGACAGCGTTGCCGCAGGCTTTGACAAGACCTCAAAGACGGGCGAGTATGCGGATGCGCTTAACGGCTTATCGGCAGATAACGAAAGTCTTTTGGATGATATTAAGTCGCTTTCAGACAGCGTTGCCGCAGGCTTTGATAAAACCTCAAAGACGGGCGAATATGTGTCTGTGCTTGACGGCTTATCGACAGATAACGAAAGCATTTCGGCTGATATTAAGTCACTTTCGGACAGCGTTGCCGCAGGCTTTGATAAAACCTCAAAGACGGGCGAGTATGCACAATCTCTGCTTGATGCAGAGAATACGGCAAATACAATCCGCCGTGAGATGAATCTGTTCAAAAGGCAGTCATATCTCAGAAAATTGTATTTTCATCCCAGTGAACGTGAAGCTCTGGCAAAATTGTTCAGTGACGCTATGAACAGAGAGGACAGCGCACAACGGTTCAGCGCACTTATAAGCGGACTTGACAACGAGAGCAAAAATACCGTTTCTGATATAATTCATCGTATGGGAATGATAGCGGACGGCAACAAGTCCTTGCAGGATGTCTATACACAGCGTGAGCAGGAAGAATTCGTTCGTATGAATGATGAATTCAGCTCAAAGATAGTAAAGCTAAACGATAATCTTTATTATTATAACGGTTATTATCTTCCTGTGAATCAGTTTGACAGCAGTGTTTTCTATTCGAAATACGCTATTGACGAGCTGACCACACTGGACAGTGTGAGAAATAAGGATATAATCGACGCAGGCGGATATGTCGGTGATACGGCGCTTCTGTTCTCGTCATATACGGATAAGAGCATTCATGTATTTGAGGCTTCTCCCTCAAATATGGATATTATCCGTGAAACGATAAGGCTGAATCAGCTAGAGAACATAGTGCCTGTAAGCAAGGCGCTGGGCGAGAACAGCGGCACGGCAACATTCAGTCTGGGCGAGCGCAATTCCTGCAATTCCCTTGTTGAACGTCCCGGTTATAATTATCCGAATCATATCGAAGTTCCCGTTATTACTCTTGATGATTATGTACGGGAAAACAATCTCGAGGTCGGTCTTATAAAGGTTGACATCGAGGGAGGTGAGCAGCTGCTGCTCAAGGGCGCTGTCGAAACCATCCGCACTCAGCACCCGATACTTCTCATCAGCATTTATCATTCGGCAAACGATTTCTTTGAGATTAAGCCTATGATAGAGAAAATGTGCGACAAATACACCTTCAGAATAATTAAACCCGCCAATTCGGCTATTGTTATTGAAACAATACTGTTAGCCGAGGTCAGAGATGAAAGTGGCGAAAATATCATTAATTCGTAAAGGAAAAATCAATATGGATATGTCATTTTACAAGGGTAAAACTGTACTGATAACAGGTCACACAGGCTTCAAGGGAAGCTGGATGTGCAAATTGCTTTCTATGGCAGGAGCAAAAGTTATCGGTTATTCTCTCAATCCCCCCACAACACCCTCTCTTTTTGAGCTTTCCGGAGTAGAAAAGGAAATAGTTTCGGTTATCGGCGATATAAGGGATCTTGCAAAGCTGAACGAAACAATGCAGAAGTACCGCCCCGAAATAGTAATTCATATGGCGGCACAGCCCATAGTAAGAGAAAGCTACGCAGAGCCTGTCTACACATACGAAACAAATGTTATGGGTACTGTCAATATATGCGAGGCTGTAAGGCTGTGCGACAGCGTAAAATCATTCGTAAACGTAACCACCGATAAGGTTTACAAGAACAACGAATGGGAGTGGGGATACCGTGAAAATGACGCACTTGACGGCTATGATCCTTATTCCAACTCAAAGAGCTGCTCGGAGCTTGTAACAAGCTCTTATATTAAGTCGTTCTTCTATAACCGTGACATTGCGGTTTCGACCTGCCGTGCAGGTAACGTTATCGGAGGCGGCGACTTTGCAAAGGACAGAATCATCCCCGATTGCGTAAGAGCAATGGAGGCTAAGCAGGAGATAACAGTAAGAAATCCTTATTCGACACGTCCCTATCAGCACGTTCTCGAGCCGGTCGTTACATATCTTGTACTTGCAATGAAGCAGTATGAGGACAAGAGCCTTGCCGGTAATTATAATATCGGTCCGGATGACTGCGACTGCGCCGCTACAGGCGAGCTTGTCGATCTGTTCTGTTCACACTGGGGCGACGGCGCTTCGTGGAAAAACGTTGCGGACAAGAACGCTCCCCACGAGGCAAATTTCCTCAAGCTTGATTGCTCAAGAATAAAGCGTGTACTCGGATGGAGTCCCCGCTGGCATATTTCCGACGCTATCGAAAAGGTGACAGAGTGGAGCAAGGTATATCTTTCAGGCGGCGACATTAGCGCCGTTATGGAAAAGCAGATAAACGAATATCTGGAGGTAAAGTAATGAAAAAAGCTCTTGTTACAGGTGCAAACGGCTTTGTCGGAAGTGCGCTTGTGCGTGAATTGGTAAAGAATAATGTTGAGGTAATCGCACTTGACCGTGACGGTTGCAATAACAACATACCCAAAAATGTAAGATTTGTGGCTCACGAGCTTTCCGAATCGTCAAAGCTCGCCGATATTATTCCTGACCGTGATATTGATGTATTCTATCACTTTGCATGGGTAGGCTCGGCAGGCCCTGCGAGAGCAGACACCGCTTTACAGCTCAATAATGCTCAGTGGACGGTAGATTGTCTGCGTGTGGCAAAGGATATGGACTGCAAGAAGTTTGTATGTGCCGGCTCTATAATGGAGCATGAAACAATATCAGCTGCATTCAGACAGGGTAATAAGCCCGGTGCCGGCTACATATACGGAAGCGGTAAACTTGTTGCTCATACAATGTGCATGAGCGTTGCCGCACAGATAGGTATAGATCTTTGCTGGGCAAAGATAACCAACGCATACGGTGCAGGTGAGCTTTCACCCCGTTTTGTAAATACGACCATCAGAAAGATTATAAACGATGAGCCTTTACAGTTCACAAGCGGCGCACAGAATTATGACTTTGTATATATAGACGATGTTGCAAGAGCGTTCTATCTCATCGGAGAGAACGGCAAGCCTTTCTGCCATTATCTTATAGGCAGCTCGGATGCAAAGCCGCTCAGAGAATTTGTTCTTGAGATGAAGGCTGCACTGGCTCCCGACAAGGAGTTTGTGTTCGGAGATGTTCCGTTCACAGGCGTAAATATGCCGCTGTCGGATTTTGATTGTTCGATTACGGAAAAGGATACAGGCTTCAGAGCTACAATACCTTTTGGTGAAGGCGTCAAAAAAACAATGGATTGGATTAAGGAGCAGAAATGATACAGAAGTTTGAATTCAAGGAAACAGAGATTAAGGGACTTATAGAAGTAACTCCCTTCAATGCCGATGATATAAGAGGCTGTTTCACAAAGGATTACTCGAAGGAAGTGTTCGAGGCAAACGGCATAAAGCACGATCTTGCCGAGGTTTTCTATACGACAAGCTACAAGGGCGTTATCCGTGCACTTCATTTTCAGCGTGAGAAACAGCAGCCCAAGCTGGTACGTTGCATACACGGACACGTTTACGATGTAGTAGTCGATTTACGCAAGGACAGCCCCACGTTCAAGAAGTGGCTTGCATTTGAGCTTATCGGTGAAAAGCACAACGAAATACTCGTTCCCGCAGGTTGCGCTCACGGTTATCTTGTACTTGAGGACAGCATAGTATCCTACAAGTGCGGAGAAAAATTCTACGGCGAATATGATGACGGCATTATGTGGAACGATCCCGACATTGCAGTAGACTGGAAGCTTGACAGAGTTGGCGGAATTGATAAGGTTATACTTGCCGATAAGGACAAGAATCTGCAGACCTTTAAAGAATTCATGAGCAAGTACGGTGGCTTTTGATGAGCAGTTTTGATTTTGACACCCTTATAGTCGGCTGTGGACTTTCCGGAGCGGTAATCGCCCGTCATTTAGCGGAAAAAGGCGAAAAGGTCGAGATATGGGAACGCAGGGATCATATCGGCGGCAATATGTACGACCACGTTGACGATCACGGAATACTCGTACAGGATTACGGCCCGCACACATTCCACACGAAAGAGAAATATCTTTTTGATTATATGTGCCGCTATGAGCAGTGGTCGGATTACAAGCTGACCTGCGGTGCGGTATGGAACGATACATATACCCCCACGCCCTTCAACTTTACCACGATTGATAAGTTCTTTGATAAGCAAAAGGCAGAAACGCTCAAGGCAAAGCTGACTAAGGTTTACGAGGGCAGACCGACCGCTACCGTGGTTGAAGTTCTCGAAAACGAGGACGATGATATAAGAGCATACGCTCAGTATCTTTTCGATAACGATTATGCACCATATACCGCTAAGCAGTGGGGCATATCTCCCTCTGAGATTGACCCGTCCGTGCTTAAAAGAGTACCTCTGCGTTTTTCATACGACGAGGGATATTTCGATGACGCTTATCAGGTAATGCCGGCACATTCATTCACGGAGTTCTTCAGAAATTTGCTTAACCATGAGAATATCACGGTCAGAACCGGTGTCGAGGCGCTTGAGCGGATTGCTGTAAAGGATAATAAGCTGTATGTTGACGGCGAGCCGTATAATAACATTCTTGTATATACAGGTGCGCTGGATGAGTTATTCGGTGAAAAGTACGGCAGACTTCCTTACCGTTCACTGCGTTTTGAGTATAAGTATACCGACAAGGATAGCCTTCAGGACGCTCCTGTCGTCGCATATCCTCAGGAAAAGGGCTTTACCAGAATCACCGAGTACAAGAAAATTCCCGTCCAGGATGTAAAAGGCAGTACCTATGCGGTAGAATATCCTCTCCCGTATAAGTCGGGCGAAAAGCTCGAGCCGTATTATCCTGTTCTCACAAAGGAGAGCATGGAGCAATACGCAAAGTACGAGGCTCTGGCATCGCAGATCGATAATCTTATCTGTTGCGGAAGACTTGCCGATTTCAGATATTATAATATGGATCAGGCGTTAAAACGTGCGCTTGAGCAATGCGATAAAATAGATAATATATAACGAACCGTCTGAGCTGTGGGCATTGACCCACAGCTTTATTTTTTACACTTATTGCAAAACGCTTTCAGCCATGTTATACTGGTAGAAAGAGGTGAGCAGATGAAAAAAAGAATAGCACGGTCGTCCGTTTTACATATAATATTGATAATAACCGCCATAGCCGCCGCAATGCTCTGCAGACAGCTTGACAGGATCGGTACTATGCAAATATTCGGCATTATCAGAAGTCTGATATATATTTTTATGTTTCTGATATGGGGAATCACCTTGAGAAACAGGATAGTGCAGATACAGGCAAAACGCTTTATGACATCTATAGCAGGGCTTATTGTGTTCTGGGTAGCTATCCGTTCGGTGAAGTTCGTTATAGCCCAGAGTCCGTTCGCTGTCCGAATGCTGTGGTATATGTATTATATCCCGATGATATTTATCCCTATGTTTGCACTGTTAGTCGCTCTTTCACTCGGAAAGCCCGAAAACTACCGCCTGCCCGGAGTTACATCCTTACTGTATGTCGCTTCTGTCCTGATGGTAATATTCGTGCTTACAAACGATCTGCATTGTCTTGTGTTCAGATTTCCGGGAGAAAGGGAAATGTGGAACGACAGAGATTACAGCTATGCAGGCGGATATTACATAGTGGCAGGATATATGCTTTTATGCACAATCGGCGCATTTGTGGCTTTAATATCCAAGTGCCGTATACCAAAGGCAAGAAAAACGTTTATTATGCCGTTACTGCCTGTTGTCGCAATGGTTATCTACACGTTGCTCTATGTGTCCGGAGAAATCACGGGCGGTACGTTCATTCACAGGCTGGCAGGCGATATGACCGTTACCGTAAGCCTTCTTACCGCGCTTTCTTTTGAATGCTGCATACATTGCGGACTTATACGCTCGAATACTTATTACATACAGCTTTTGCAGCCGTGTACAGTTCCTGCTTTGATTACCGACAATGATTACAATATACTTCTCTCGTCCGATTGTGCCGAAAAGATAGACCGTGAAATAATGCAGATGGCAAAGTCCTCTCCCGTAATGCTTAGCAGCGGAAAACGTCTTTCCTCCGCCAAGATAAAAGGAGGCTATGTCTTGTGGCTGGACGATCTTTCTGAGCTTATTGAGGTAAACGACAAGCTGGCAGAGGCTAAGGACGATCTTAAGGATGATTACGATCTGATTTGCGAAGAATACGATCTCAGAAACAGAGAGGCTCACATACTTGAGCGTGACAGGATATATGACAGGATCAGCCGTGAAACGTCAGGTCAGATAGCTGTATTGAACAGCCTTACAGACCGCTTCGAGATGTCGGAGGATGAAGATGAACGCAGAAAGCTATTGGGTAAGATGGTGGTAATCGGCGCTTATCTTAAGCGCAGGAACAATCTCATATTCATATCGGAGAGAAGCAGTATGATAAGCGAAAAAGAGCTGTACCTTGCGTTCCTTGAGCTTACGGATAATCTTGAGCTGTACGGCGTGACCTGCGGACTTAATATCAGATTAAATAAGTCCGTGCCGGCTGTGGCAGTAATGGAGATGTTCGATACATTCGAAAAAATGATTGAGCTGTCACTGGATAATTTATCGGCTGTGAATATATCCGTGACGTTAAATGACGGCATATTCACAATGACGGTCACTGCTGAAAGCAGTACGGATTTTAATGTAATGAACGGTGATTTTGTAACGGCGGTATGTGATGATGACGGCGAATGGCAGATCGTATACAGAAGGGAGGCTGGAAGATGCGAGGCTTAGGCAGACGCTATCTGTTACGCAGGACGGTAAAAGACGCATTTGATAATCTCCCGTCGGGTATATGCTTTTTCGACAGCAACGGAATAGCAGTCCTGTGCAACAGGCAAATGGACAGGCTGATATATGAATTGAAAGGCTTTGACGTACAGTGCCTCAGCGAACTGCAGGATATATTTTCGGAGCATAACAGCGGCTCGGTCGTACTTGTAAAGGGAAAAGCATGGCGCTTCAGACTTGATGTGGTTTTTCTTAATGGTGTCGGCTACTATACGCAGGTAACTGCAACAGATGTAGATGAGCTGTACAAACGTCAGCTTCAGCTTGAAGAAAGCAGCAGAAAACTCGAGCGTGCAGGCAGACGAATGCGAAAGCTGACAGAGAATATAAGAACGGTTATCCGTGAAGAAGAAATACTCAGTATGAAGATTCGTGTACACGATGATATAGGCAGAAGCGTAATTGCGACCCGTAATCTGCTGTCAAATAACAGACCGACAAGCGAGCTGGATCTTACAGCGTGGAAGAATGCTGTAAGACTTCTTATGAGGGACAACGAAAAAAGCTACGGAGCAAACAGCTATGATATATCCGGTCAGCTAAAGGAAACATCTTCCGTTCTCGGAATCAAAATAAACGTTGAAGGAGATATTCCTGACCCGTTTTATTATAAAATATTCATAACGGCTGTCAGAGAGTGCGCTACGAATGCGGTACGTCACGCAGGGGCGACAAAATTGAACGTTAAATGCAGTAAAAGCGGCGGCAGACAATGGATAGCCTTGTCTAATGACGGAAAGGCACCAATCAGCGCTGTCACTGAAGGCGGCGGTCTTTCGTCACTACACGACAGAGTAGAAAAAAGCGGCGGAACTATGAGCATTAATTCATATCCGTATTTCGAGCTTGTAATTTCATTTCCGCTCAACAAGGAGGTAACACTATGACGCAGGTACTGATTGTAGAAGACCAGAAAATGATAAGGGAAAGCCTTGAAAATCTTGTAGCCCAGGCAGATGATCTTTCTCCGGCAGGCTCGCTTTCTTGTGCGGCGCTTGCCGAGCAATACTGTATGCGTGGAAATATCGACCTGATATTAATGGACGTATGTACGGAAAATGATGAGAGCGGATTTGTCGCTGCGGAAAAAATTAAAAAACGCTTCCCCTCGATAAAAATTATCATCATAACCTCAATGCTTGATTACAGCTATCTTGATAAGGCGAGAAAAGCAGGTGCGGAGAGCATCTGGTTCAAGGATGTAAGCGCAGAGGAGTTACTCAGCGTTATAAAGAGGACAATAGACGGAGAAAGCGTATATCCCGATAAAATGCCCGAAATACCCGTAGGAAATGCTACCAGCTACGAGTTTTCCGATGCGGAGATAAGAGTTCTGCGACTGCTGGTCGAAGGTATGACGTATAAGGAGATGGCACAGGAGCTTTGCGTTACTCCCGATTGCGTAAAGGCACACGTCAGCAGTATGCTTTCCAAAACCGGTTATTCATCAAAAACAAAGCTCGCCGCAGTTGTAACATCAAAAAAACTGATTGTTAACGGATTTTGACAGAAATTTCTTGCATTTGCTTTTATTTTACCCATTTGGGTAATGGTTTAATTGGAACGGTATGGTATAATAACCTCAGACAGATAAACCGCATAAGCGGATTATCCCGTGCATAAGCACGGTAGGCGGTTACCCGCCTGTCTGAGGACATTTTATCACCAAATCCTTTTGCCACAGGCAAAAGCACGGCGTACCGCCGTGTCGGCTTACGCCGATTTGATTTGTGATATAATAACCTCAGACAGATAAACCGCATAAGCGGATTATCCCGTGCATAAGCACGGTAGGCAGTTACCCGCCTGTCTGAGGACATTTTATCATCAAATCCTTTTGTCAAAAGACAAAAGCACGGCGTACCGCCGTGTCGGCTTGCGCCGATTTGATTTGTGATATAATAACCTCAGACGATAAACCGTAGAACTTAAATCACATCATCGTAACGATTTCACTCTAAACCTTAGTTTATCTGATTATGACGGAGAATTATTATGTATCACTCATTGAGCTTTGAGGATTACTGCAACGGTATGGTTCGTGAAGAAAATAAATCGGACGGTACCGTAAAAGTATCCGGTTTATCCGCTGTACACAGCGCTATGTCAAGCCGCAATTGCTATTCTTTTTCGCTGTATCACGCAAAGAATGGTAAATATGTTATGGACGCATTCTGTAATTGTGCTGACGGCTTCGAAACAAAGCGGATAGATATGGGATATACAGCAATAGAAGATGAAGACGCTTTAGCTGTGTTGCGTCTTGCAGATACAACGGGGCTTATAAAAAGAATAGAGGAATACAAAACCCGGAATAACAGTTGTCCTGCGGGTATGCAGCCGCACGACAACCCGGTAAGAAGTTGCTTGTTATATTATTCGGACGGTTCTGTAAAGAGTGCGCCTTTTGAGATTGACAATGAGATAAAGAGCGCTTTTATAAAGCTGGCTGAGAAATACACTAAAGGCAAGATCTGTACGCAGAAATGAGTTGAAAAAGGGGAGGGAACACATGGGCTTTTTCGAAAGAATGAAAAAATACAATTATAATGATGTAATTGAAATCTATGCGTCCTGCGGTCATATGTGTTACACCTTTAGCTATAACTTCGATCTTAATAAAAGCGGCGATAAATGGCTGTTCAGCTGTAATTGCTCGGTAAGCGACAAAGAAGAAAGAGTCAAATCGGATAACTGTGAGATAACGCAGGAAGAAGCCGAAAATGTAATCAAAGCGGCAAAGGAAAGCGATCTTGCGGATAAAATTAAGAAATACCGGCCAAGACCGTTAAGCCGTGTGGTTTTTGTATGCGATGAAACGATGTATTCGAGCAGCCTGAAGTTTGCAGACGGCACTAATCTTAATGCAAATTGTGAGGTAAGCGAAAATGTAAAGGATTTGTTTTACGCACTGGCAGAAAAGTACGGCGAGGAAGAGGATTCCTGAGCGGAGCAGTAATAGCTCCATACCGCCGCATTGATAAATGATATTGCGATAGAAAACATAAATTAACAGTCTGTAGAAAAACTTTTTCGTTATTAAAAAATGGGGTTGAGGGGCGTAGCCCCCAACAAGGATTGGGGCGGTAGCCCCAGTAATATAGCCCCTTTCCGGGGGAAAGGGGTTTTCGGCAAGGATGCCGAAATAAGGACACACCAAGCTTTGCACGAGGCAAAGCCATCAGAGTGTCCTAAAGGGGATAGGGATAGAGAATTAGCTCTATTTTTATAAAAAACAGACTTTTTCTACAAGCTGAAATTAATTACCCGGTAATAAGCTAATCAGCTTAAATACAGATGATACAGGAGGAACACAATGGGACTTTTTGACAAACTTAAAAACACAGCGGCAAGCGCTGTAGGAGGTGCGGTAAATAATGCCGCAATGTCTATAGGCAACAAGAGCGAAACATTTACATTCACAGCACTCCCCGAAAGTCTTGCACAGATGCAGGCACTGCCTGAGGCAAGTCTTGATTCGCCGTTCAAGGCGGCTGCACTTACTGTATGTGCACTGTGCGCTTATGCGGCAGACAAAAATATCGGTACGGAAATGCTCAACTGGCTGAGAGGTCCCCGTCCGCTCAACGGTACGGAAATATCGTTCCTTAACGACCGTTTCCGTGATGGAAAGACCTATATTCCGTTCTCATATTTTGAGGGAGCAACACCCGATAATGATTATACACCTTCAGAGCCGTTCAGAGTAACGGTACAAAGTACGCACGTTTCAGGCGAGGAACAGGGTTACATGAAGCTGTTCATTCCCTGTGGCGGCGCTGACAGCCCCAGACCCATAAAACTGCGTATGAAGGGCGACGGCAAATGGTTCTTATGGGAGCAGTACCTGCTTACAGGTATACGCACACCCAAATCCGCAGACCCTTGGGCATAAGCTGTAACGGCTTATTTACGCATAAATCAGGAAAATTCAGAGTATGAAAGGATGAATAGTATGAATCTTATCGGTAAATGGAAAGTTAAAGAATTGCCGGTTTATCCCGAACCCGGTAAAATGATTTTCGTAGCGGTTGAAGACTTCCCGAAGTATATCACTGACGAGGATCTGCTTAACGATTATATGCAGCAGGCATCTTTTATTTACGAATTTTGCGAAGACGGCACGGTTGAAACAATGATGCCTATTCCGGAAGAAATGATGGAAAAGGCAAAGGAGCAGGGAGCTAAGATAAAGGGTAACTACGGTGTGATTGACACTACCGTGTGGAAGGAAGAAGACGGTAAGATCTTCTATGATACAAAGATAAACGGTACCGTTATGGATGAGCCTGTTTCTTCATTCGCTGAAATAAAGGAAGCTGAGGACGGAACTATCCGTTTTAACGCAGGCTTCACAGTTTTAGAAAGAGTATAATCTCCTTGTTGATCTTGGGTTACCACCGTATGTTTAGGCATACGGTGGACTTTTTTGTAATTCTGTATTTTTGTCTTGCAATCTTCCCGATAAAGTGTTATAATCATACGTCGAGTGATTAAGAAAAGAAGGTTATTTTTTGGCAGAAAAAGCAAGATCCGTTTCTCCGGAATTTTTCGGAACAGAAAGCGTGTGGAAGATAATGCTCCGTATCGCTCCGCCTATAATGCTGGCTCAGTTGATACAGGCAATGTACAATATAATCGACAGCCTTTTTGTCGGACAGTATTCCGATGACGGACTTACCGCCCTGTCGGCTATCTATCCCGTTCAGCTTATTATAATAGCTCTTGCGGTCGGCACGGGGGTAGGAACCAATACGCTTATGGCAAAGCAGTATGCGCTGAAAGATGAAAAAGGCGCCAACCATACGGCAGGTGTCGGAACTGTTCTTGCAGTTATAATGTGGGCGCTGATTTCCGTAATATCAATAGCGTTTATGGGACCGTACGTTGCAATATCGGCTCAGTCGCCCGTTGCAATGCAGTACGCAAACGAATACGGTATGATAGTAAGCATAGGAAGCATAGGACTTTTCCTTGAAGGAAACTGGACAAAGGTTCTTCAATCGGAAGGCAATATGAAGCTGCCGATGATTGCTCAGATTGTCGGAGCGGTAACGAATATCGTTCTTGACCCGTTGCTGATTTTTACCGCAGGACTTGGAATAAAGGGTGCGGCAATAGCTACCGTTATAGGTCAGATAACCGCCGCAGTTATTGTAGGTGTAAAAGGCGCACGAAAGCCTCCTGAAATAAAGCGTATCCCGTGTATCGCCAAAAGCATATACAAGCTGGGCTATCCGTCAATATGTATGCAGGCTCTTTACACTGTCTACATAGCAATTCTGAACATTATACTTGCGGGATTTTGCGATGAGGCTGTGACCGTGCTCGGACTTTATTATAAATTGCAATCGTTCTTCTTTATTCCGCTTCTGGGCTTGCAGACGTGTATCGTACCTGTACTCAGCTACAATTATACATCGGGAGATTACTTAAGGTGCAGAAGAATCTTCCGCAGCTCACTGATAATATCCGGCGTGTTTATGATACTCGGTGTGCTGTCCTTTGAGCTTATCCCCACTCAGCTTATAGGGCTGTTCACTCAGAGCGAAACGGTAAAAAGCATAGGTGCGGTTGGATTTCGCCTGATAGGAGCTAGCTTTATTCCTGCTGTATTTTCGTTTATGACACCGGTTTTCTTTCAATCGATAGGTTATTCCAAGACCAGTACGTTCCTTTCAGTATTACGTCAGCTTATCTGTCTTGTGCCGTTATTCTGGATATTCTCGTTTATCGGACTTGATTACGCATGGCTTGCATTCCCTCTGACAGAGGTAATTACCGGATCTATCGGTATGGGAATGTACTATTACGCAATAAAGCGTTTCTGATTTTCACCCGTAATATGAAGCAACAAGCCCCGTTCCGACTAAGAACGGGGCTTGTTTTACGTTTTGTTTATCAGAAGTTCAATGTTTCCTGCGGCTTTGTGAACGATGACAGGGTAGCGGTGGCATTTTTAAAGTAAAACACCTGCGTGTTGCCGTCATCCGCATCATACAGAGCCTTAAGCTCAGGGTAGGCATCAAGCATCGAAACTCTTGCCGCACGGTCATCGTCCTCGACAAGCTCCCCCTCGATTCTCAGCCAGTCGCCGTCTGCCATAGCGCATATCTCAACATTGGGATTTGCGGCTATCTGATGCGATACCGCCTTTTTCTTTCCTGTCTGGATATACAGCTTTCCGTTGTAGATGTGAGCCGTACCGAAAGGTCTTACTCTCGGCTTGTCACAGTCTACGGTCGCAAGGTAATATGTACCTGCGGCTTTCAGAAATTTGCACACATCAAGTAAAGTTTTCATAGTTATACCTCCTGAATTAAAACCCTTTCGGGATATTGCCGTTATCTTATTGCCGCCTTGAAAGCGTTATAGTTGCCTGCCTCACGCTCGGTATGGAATACAGCAAATTCGATAGCCTTGAAACAGCCTCTGAACGCCTGAAGCTGCTCTGCGAAAACCTTTGCCACAACTATCGGCGGATTTTTGAACGCACCGCAGCCGAAAGCACCGAGTATCAGAGCCTCGTTGCCGTTTGCCGCCGCAATTTCGAATATTCTGCGTATCCTCGATGTCAGAAGCTGTGCAAGCTCTTTATCGTTTATATCAGCCTGTTTGTCGCCGGCTCCGGGATTCATACAGTTGCTCGGCTTGTGTCGCAGATTCGGTGCGGCGCAGGTGATTATGTTCACCTTCTGCCATTCACTTTCGGGCAGCAGCTTAGGTATGCTTGTGTCGCTCTTTATCACATATACATCGGGGGTGTAGATGCAATCGTTGTTGTAAAGCGGATTTTCAGCTTGTCTGTGCGGAGTGTAGAAACAGTCCCACATATCGCCTGTGTTAAGGCAGGGGTACAGCGTCGAGCAACGGCAGATTGATTCTTCCTGCGCCGATGAGCCGTGAGTAACACCGCCGCCGGGATTGCTCGCCGAAGCAAAGTTCAGTACGCAGGTCTTCATGCCTTGCTTAGCATACTCAACAGCCGCCTCAAGAGAGCGTTTTCCGCTTACCGTAACGGTCGGCATGTATCCGGCGCACTGCGGCAGCTCCACCGTTTCGTCAGCCGCCGTAAACTTCTGGTTCGCAACCGAATTGCTTACAGCCGCTTTAAGCGTGGGATTGCTCTTATAGTGCTTCATTGTGTCTTCAAATACTTCTATGTTGATTTCTCTTCTGTCTTTCATTTTATAGTCCTTGTCTTTGGAATTATTTGTCGGTTGAGCCGAGCAAATCGGTCATAATGTCTGAGGGATCGTCGGAGCCGTCCATTCCGTCGAGCATTTTTTCGACTGTGGTCTTGTCCTTGTCGTCCTCATATTCGCTCTTGTATTTTCTGGGCTTGTCATTGTCAAGGCGGCGCATAAGAATAGCCTGCTTATATAAGTCGGGCATCTCCTCGGCGAGCTTTTTCCTGTCCGTCATAGGCACCTTATCGCCGTTCATTATACGCATTGCTATCTTCAATAATTTACCGTAATCTGTAAATTTCTTCCCGCTTTTTTCGGCTTGTTTTTCCGCCTCACGCTGTTTCTCAAGCTGCTGAATTACGCTGTCGTACTCCTGCTGTTTTTGCTCCCTCAGTTGCTCAAGTCTTGTTTTTTCTTCGGCATGCTTATCCAAGTTCGCTGAAATTTTTTCTTTATTCTCTGATTTGTCGGAATCGGCTTTGTTGAGCGGTTTTTGCTGATTGGTCTTTATCTGTGACGGGGAGTAAATGCCGGTTTGTTTGAATGTTACGTTCATAAATTTCCTCCTGTTCCTGTATGTTTCTGCTTACATATTTGTATAATTGTGGTAAATCATCACTTAAACCGCAAAATGTAGTTTTATGATGAAGAAAAAGGGCAGACTGTCACCTTGTCTGCCCCGATATTAAGTTAATAAATATGCGATAATATAAATATGAGAATTTTCAATAAGCCTCACATCGTGATATTATATAAAACAATTACTTGGAGAAGCTGTACTTATCCGAAAAATCGAAAGTAGCGAAATAATCCTTCGGAGTTTCTGCTCGGCGGATGAGCTTGAACGAGCCGTCCTCTTTCAGAAGAACCTCTGCACTGCGGAGCTTGCCGTTGTAATTGTAGCCCATCGAGAAACCGTGTGCGCCTGTATCGTGGATATAGATTATATCGCCTATATCAATCTTAGGAAGCATACGGTCAACTGCGAACTTGTCGCAGTTTTCGCAAAGACCGCCTGTTATATCGTATTTGTGGTCGCAGGGCTGATTTTCCTTGCCCATAACCGTAATATGATGATATGCGCCGTAGATGGCAGGACGCATAAGGTTAGCGGCACAAGCGTCAAGACCGATATATTCCTTGTAGATATGCTTTTCACGGATAGCCTTTGCAACAAGTGCGCCGTTGGGTGCAAGCATATATCTGCCAAGCTCTGTGAAGATAGCTACATCGCCCATACCTGCGGGAACGAGTATTTCTTCGTAAGCCTTGCGAACGCCCTCGCCGATAACCTTTATATCGTTTGCGGGCTGGTCAGGCTTATAAGGAACGCCTACACCGCCGGAAAGGTTGATGAAGCTTAATTGTACGCCTGTCTTTTCCTTTATCTCAACAGCCGTTCTGAACAGAATACCTGCGAGTACGGGGTAATACTCGTTTGTCAGCGTGTTGCTTGCAAGGAATGCGTGCATACCGAAACGCTTTGCGCCTTTTTCCTTAAGTATCTTGTATGCTTCGATTATCTGCTCGTGGGTCATACCGTACTTTGCGTCCTTGGGGGTGTCCATTACGTTGCCCTTTTCACTTGTCTTGAATTCACCGCCGGGATTGTAACGACAGCAGATGGTTTCGGGGATACCTGTCAGCTTGTCGAGTACATCTATGTGAGTGAAATCATCAAGGTTTATTATAGCGCCGAGCTTGTAAGCAAGCTTGAAATCCTCGTCGGGAGTAGCGTTTGAGCTGAACATAATGTCGTGCTGTTTTGCACCGACCTTATCGGACAGCATAAGCTCTGTATAGCTTGAGCAGTCAAAGCCGCATCCCTCCTCCTTAAGTATTTCCATAATGTAGGGGTTAGGTGTTGCCTTAACGGCGAAATACTCTCTGAAACCCTTGTTCCACGAGAATGCGTCATACAGCTTTCTTGCTGTTTCTCTTATTCCTTTTTCATCGTAAATGTGGAAAGGTGTGGGGATCTGCTTGATTATCTCCTCCAGCTTTTCCTTAGTGGTGAAAGGTACTTTGCTCATTTTTATGCCTCTTTCTTTTGTTTATATTCTGCCGTTCACGGCTTGGTTTATAGTTTGCTTTTACTCAGACTCTGAGATACTTCGCAAGGAAGTCAACGGACATCTTTATCCACTGCTTGCAGTTATCAAGATAGAATGCCTCGTTCCAGCCTGTTACCTTGTCGCAGGTAGAAAGTCCGTGCGGTCCGCAGTCGAACATATGCAGTTCAACGGGTACTTTATTTGATACGCACGCTTTAGCCATAACAAGACTGTTCTGCGCAGGAACGCAGTCATCGTTTGCGGTACACCATAAGAATATGGGCGGCGTTTTGGGCGTTACACGGTTTTCTATAGACAGCTTTGACAGCTCATCTCTGGTAGCGTCCTTGCCGAGCAGTACGTCAAACGAGCCCTTGTGCGGATTTGTCGTGCCGCTGATAACAGGGTAGCTGAGTATTGCCACATCGGGACGGATGTCCTCGGGCTTGCAGCCGAGTGCTTTGTATATCGACGGATCCTGCCACATAGTTGCGGTACAAGCGGCAAGGTGGCCTCCTGCACTTGCTCCCCATACTGCGAGCTTGTTCGGATCTATGCCGAACTCCTCGCATCTCTGACGTAGCTTCAGAATAGCGTAGGACGCATTGAGAAGCGGGGCAGGGTGTCTTGCGTTACAGCTGTATATAAGCACGAAAGCGTTATAGCCCTCGGCAAGATAGTGCATTGCAACAGGCTCTCCCTCTCTTGCGGAGCAGAATTCGTATCCGCCGCCGGGAAGAATAAGTATGCCCGGACGTTTTTCGCAGAAGGGAAGTCCTTCTACGTTATCAAGCATATATGCCTTTAGATAGACGGTTTTATCTTCGCTGAGGAAGTATGTCTTTATAGTCATACGGTAGTCCTTTCTTTATGTAAATATCCGCATTTAAACGGAGATAAAGTTTCACACAATAATTGTACTACTTTTTTTGGGAAAAATCAAGTACCGCAACATAATAATTGCGGTACTGAGCTTGTATAAAAAGTCTTTTATTTGATGTACTTCTATTATATCATTCAGTTTAGTCTACGAAGGCAAGCTACCGATAGTTCTTTTTGTCGGACAGTGCTTCTCTGGTTCGCTATTCGAGTAGGTACACTTGTCAATATTAACGTGGGAAAGAACCAAAATAATTAGGAAAACAACTGCTAAACAATTACAATCCCCACTTTAGTTGGCTCGGCTTGACCGAGCAACAGAACCTCACCCTTTTTCGAGGGGAGGCAAGCATGATGGCAATTAATTACATTTCGTGAAACCGACAAAGCGTTTATAAAGAGAAAAGTTTAGTGTTTGCAGTTTATATGCGGTTATGATGAATTGTAGAAATATTTGTAGGGGAGTGGGCTTGCCCCTCCCGTTGAATCGAAGTATTTTGTTTTTCTGAGTGTTTTTTAATATGTTAAATATCAAAGATAAATTAAGATTACATTTTACATAATAATTCTATTAAATTGGTTTTAACAATTACAATGATGTTTCGGGAGGGGCAAGCCCGCTCCCCTACGAAAAGCGAGAGGAATAGTGGGGTTTTGGAAGGGTTGGTGAGGAGAGAGGTGAGGTGGTTTGGCAATCCCTCCGGTAATCGCCCGAATTTTTTCGGGCGACAGCACCTCACCTTTGACAAGATGGCGAGGCAAGGATATAGTGCTTTTCGAGGGATAGTGATTTTTTTGAAAGGTTAATGTCAGTGCAGTTGCACTGATAAGGTCACGAAATTATTAATGCCCTGTCGGTACGGAAAGTGTTTTCGGCGGTGTCGGTGATACGTTTTACGGTACAGCTTTAATAACAATCAGTTTATCGCCAGTCTGAGTACCGCAACATAATAATTGCGGTACTGCAGTTTCGGTTATTTCACTGTATACTTGATAATATTGCTTATCGGCACATACTGACCCTTGACGTATGCCGAGAGATAAATTTCATAGCTGTGTCCCGACTCATTTCCGAAATAACAATAGCTGAACTCGTTCTCTGCGTTTCTGTGGAGCATCTCCTTTCCGTCCTCATATACCATCCAGCCGAGGTTCGAATAACCTGTGACTTCGGGACGTGTGACGGTGTAGCTTTCATCTATCGTTATTGTAACGGGATCGTCTATTTTTATCTCGCTTTTCTGCTGTTCGTTCCACGAAAGGAAATCGAATTTCTTGCCGTTTACCTCAACATCTGCGGTGCAGTTTTCTTTATCGCAGTTTGCCTCATAGCCGAGAAGTGAGCCTGCACTGCTTCCGTTTACCGTTCCGCTGACGTGGCAGTTTTGGTAATTTCCCATAATAGCCTGACCCGTGAGAACGCCGACATTGTCATCGCCTGTTACAATGGCATTTTCAATATCAAGATCGAACACTCCGCATACTGTTCCCCAGCCGATAAAGCCTGCGTTGCTGTAGTCCGAATATATCGTCATATACGTTATCTTGTGATTTTCGCCGTATACACAAAATGAAAACGGATGGTCTGAATTGCCGCCTCCGCTCCAGCCCATAGGCGCCCATTTATAGTCGGAAAGGTCAATATCGGCTGTAAGCACAAGCGAAATCTGACCCTGCTCTACAGGCTGAGTGTTCACATAGTAAACAAAGCTCGCAAGCTCCTGCGGCGTTCCTGCGGTAAAATATCCGTTTTGGACGCACTTGTCGATATAATCCTTATCCGCAAGGGATAATATGTCGCCGCATTCGGCATTGTTCAGCCAGTTATCGTTATCCGGATAGGCGCTCAGCAAATCGGCTTTTTCTTTTTTCAGCTTCTGCATTTCCTTTGCTCTTTTTATCTCATCGCTGTTTTCACGGTAGAAGAGAATCTGCGGATAGCGGTCGCTGCTGTCTGCGCAAACGGCAAGTATATCGCTTCCGTACATAACGATACTGAACAAGGTATGATCGCCTGAATAAACATTTATAATATCGTTCTTGTATTTTGCGGATATGTCATACGCCTTTCCCGAAAGGCTGTCGAATTTTTCGCCAAGCTCCTCTTTAAAAGCGTTGCCTGTCACGGTGAGCGACTTTCCTGCAAAGAATGTGAGCGTTGTGTTCATGTCATCGGGATCTACCCATACGCCGTTAATAGCAGAACCTGCATCGGTCAGCTCATTATACTCATCACTGTCTTTTTTTACCAGTGTGCAGGAAGAAACCATATCGCCGTAAGAAAAAATAAATATCAGTTTATCGCCGTCAAGCCTTGCGTATGTTTCACTGCCGTCCGATTCGAATAACGAGTTGCGTAGCTTTACACCCTCAAGTCCGACGGTAATCTTATCGCCGGAGAAATCGTTTCCGAGCGATGTCAGAAAGGTGAATTTTCTGATTTCTACCGTTTGCGCATAGCCGTATTCGCACATTGACCAATCTCCAGAAGCGGCGGTCAGAAGATTTTCGCAAAGCTCTGCGCCTTTCTCGCTGTCGGCGTGGTATGCGGTATAATTCTTATCCTCGCAGGAAATGCTTATCGTATCTTTGTCCTGTGCCGTAATTTTAACGGATTTTCGGGTCTGCTCGTCTGTCTGCTCGTCAAATACCGCTGTCCTGCCGTTTTCTGAAAAGCTCGCCACAAAGCCGTTTTCATCGACCCATATACCTTTCAGAAATTCGTCTTTATCCGATATTTCGCCTGACGGCACAGAGGTCACGGTGCGCAGGGAACTGTTCAAGCTGCCTGCGGATGATGACGCTGAGCTGTTTTGCAAAGAGGCGTCTGAATTTGCTCTGCCTGCTGTGCAGGAGGACAGTAATATCGCTGTTATTAATGCTGTTGCTGTTATTGAAAATAAAAACCGATTTTTTCTCATATTGATTCCTTTCTGATATTTGTCTGATATTTACAGTAATGCAGCGCCTTGATTTCGTTAACCGCCGTGAAGCTTTTCTGTACATAATTTTACCATAAAATTATGATTATTACAATAGGACAAGCAACATAAAAACGAAATTACAGACAATCGAAAAACCTATATATTTTTGAAAATGGGTGTTTAGCGTTGCTTGCTCTGTTGGTTTTGCATCTCTGCAAAGTCAGCTGTTTGTGCCGTTGCATCGTGCAACGGCTCGGTTCAGCTGACATAAGCGTCCTTGCTTATAACTTTTGGCAAGCAACCAAAGCGTCCTTGCTTTGGGCGTAGCCCCAAGCGGGGTGAGGGCGGTAGCCCCACGCTCAGCCCCGGCATGGATGCCGGGCGTGTATGCCAAAGGGCTTTGCAAGGACGCAAAGCCAACCAAGCATATACAGCCTTTCACGGGGGAAAGGGGTTTGGGGATTCGGCAAGGATGCCGAGATAGAACGCCCAAAGGCTTTATGCAAGGATGCATACAAGTGGTCGAACAAAGTCGGTGCAGGACGCACCGACAACAAACGACCACGATTGCAGAGACGCAAAGCCCACTAAGCGTTCTTATAGGGATAGAGAATTCGCACTATCTTATAAAAAACAGACTTTTTCTACAAGCTAACGGAATTATTCATTTTGAAAATATGTTTACATATCAGCTTATAAATTCCTGAAAAAAGCAATTTATTTCACTTAATTTATTAGCCTGCAAAAAATAAATAAATATTTTTCAAAACCCCCTTGACAGCCTGTTGGCATTGTGCTAAAATACCCAAAGCAAAACCGATTTTTCCGTGTAATATCGGCTTTGTAAAAAGAAAGAGAGCTTGTGCGGAGCGTTTATTGCAAGGCTTTGCACAAAAATGTGAAAACGATTACCGAATTTGGTCTGCCGTTAGGTAAATTTTTATCTTTATTTCGGCATTTCGGCGGATAACAGGAAAGGTGTGGTGAAATGTTCCAGTTCAAATGGATGCTCGGAAAGATGAAGGGCTACCGTGCGGTGTATGCCGTTGCGCTGTGTCTGTCTGTAGTGATACAGTCATTCTTCCTTACAGGACCGATGATCGTAGAACAGATAATCAGTATATTTATATCCTCGCCCGACGCTTTAAAGAACATTGAAAATCAGCGTGATTTGCTGATACTGCTTTGCGTTGCGATGATTTTATTCGTATTCGTGCGTACCTGCCTTCAGTTCCTTGCGAAAACTCTGTATGAGATAGTATCGCAGGGAGTGCTGCAGAAGGTGCGAAACGAGCTTTTTGAGCGTATTCAGAATCAGGATATGCACTTCTTTGACACTCATACAAAGGGCGACCTTGTAACAAGGCTTACGGGCGACCTTGATATGATACGTCATTCTATCGCCTGGATAATAATGATGGTGGTTGAAAGCAGTGCGTTGTTCTTATTCACGGTAATTTACTTCTTTACGCTTGACTGGCTGATGACGCTTTTTATACTTGCGCTTACCCCGATACTGTTTATTGTGACCCGTATGTTCTCGAAAAAAGTAGGTCCTAAGTATGTGGTACTGCGTGAAAAGCTGTCAAGGCTTAACACTAAGGCGCAGGAGAACATAGCGGCAAACCGTGTCGTAAAGGCTTTTGCCCGTGAGGAATATGAAAAAGAAGATTTCGATAAGTACAACAGGGATTACTGCGAGTATAATCAGCAGGCGGCTATGGTGTGGCTCACATTCCAGCCTTACATAGAAACGCTTGCACAGGCACTCTGGGCTGTACAGATGCTTGTCGGCGGTATCTTTGTCATAAACGGCAGGATAACCATAGCTCAGTACACCGTATTCTCCGGACTGTTATGGACAATAGCAAACGCTATGAGAAATATCGGTATGCTGATAAACGATTTACAGCGTTTCTTTGCAAGTATATCAAAGATAATAGATATATACTATGCACGTCCGCATATAGAGAATAATCATAACAGCAAGGAGCGTCCCCGTCTTAACGGCGATATAGAGTTCAGAAACGTAACTGCAAAATTCGGAGATGTTACCGTGCTTCACGATATAAATCTTCATATAAGGCACGGAGAAACCGTTGTAATAATGGGTTCTACCGGTTCGGGAAAAACAACGCTGATGAACCTTATAGCGAGATTTTACGATGCGTCGGAGGGCGGAGTATATGTTGACGGAAAGAACGTCAAGGATTATGAGCCTGATGTACTTCGTGCAAATATCGGTATGACTACTCAGGAGGTATTGCTGTTCTCGGATACGGTTGACGGCAATATAGCATACGGCAAATCAGACCTGCCTTTTGAAGATGTAAAGAACTTTGCTCATCTTGCTTCGGCATATTTTATCGAGAAGATGCCCGAACAGTATGATACCATAATAGGCGAGAGGGGCGTCGGTCTGTCCGGCGGTCAGAAGCAGAGAATAGCACTTGCAAGAGCTATGGCTATCCGTCCGCCGATACTGATACTTGACGATACCACCTCTGCGCTTGATATGGAAACAGAGGCGGAGATACAGGAAAACCTCAATAATCTTGACTTTGAGTGTACGAAGCTGATTATAGCTCAGCGTACATCCTCCGCAAGATATGCAGACAGGATCGTTATCCTTGAGGACGGTCGCATAAATGAATGCGGTACGCACGATGAGCTGATGCGGCAGCGTGGATATTACTATGAAATATATACCCTCCAGAACGGTAATGAAGAGGAGGCGGTTTAAATGGCAAGAAATAAATTCGACGTTGACGAAAGACTTGAAACACCATTTGATTTCAAGCATTTCAAACGTGCAATGGTTTATGTAAAGCGTTATAAGTGGAAGATGATACTGGCGCTTTCGCTGTCTGCAATATCGGCAATAGTTGCACTTATCGGCCCTTTGCTTACAAAAGAGGCGGTCGATGTGGCGATACCAGACGGAAATATCCCTTATATAGTATTTTTGTCGATAGGCTTTTTGCTGTCTATAATTGTCAGCGTTGTACTCGGAAATATCCGTCAGCGTATTATGACAAAAGCCGGTCAGCTTATGATATACGATATAAGAAAAGACCTGTTTGCACATTTGCAGGAGCTTCCGTTCCAGTATTATGACGACAGACCGCAGGGTAAGATACTTGTTCGTGTCGTAAACTATGTGAATAATGTATCGGATATGCTGACAAACGGCATAATCAACTTCATTCTTGAAATATTCAACCTTATATTCATAACGATATTTATGTTCTCGGTTGACGCAAGGCTGGCGCTTGTTATATTTGCGGGCGTTCCCGTGTTCATCGTTGTGATGATAATACTGAAAAACAAGCAGAGAAGGGCGTGGCAGGGAGTTTCAAACAAGAACTCCAACCAGACGGCATATCTTGCTGAGAGCATTAACTGTATGCGTGTAACGCAAAGCTTTGCGAGGGAGAACGAAAACCTCGGCATATTCCGCAGACTGTCAACAGCCTACAGAAAAGCGTGGATGAAGGCGGTCACGGTAAACAACTTTGTCAGCTTCTCGGTCGATAATATAAGGGCGGTGGTCGATTCGGCACTGTACTTTGTCGGACTGCTCGTTATAGGCTATCCGGCGGTATCGCTCGGCTCGATACTTGCGATGAGCAACTATTCCTCACGCTTCTGGCAGCCGATAATCAATATCGCAAGCCTTTACAACAACTTTGTAAATGCGGTGGCTTATCTTGAGCGTATATTCGAAACAATGGACGAGCCTGTAGATGTAAAGGACGCTGAGGACGCTTATGAAATGCCTGATATTAAGGGCGAGGTGGAATACCGTGACGTTACGTTTGCATATGAAGAGGGAAAGAACATACTCGAAAATGTCAGCTTTACGGTAAAGCCCGGAGAAAGCATTGCGCTTGTAGGACCTACGGGTGCCGGCAAGACTACTATTGTAAATCTGCTGTCACGTTTCTACGACCTTACGGGCGGTGCGGTGTACATAGACGGAAACGATATAAGCAAGGTCACGCTTCACTCACTGCGTGAAAAGATGGGTATTATGATGCAGGACAGCTTCATATTCTCAGGCACTATAGAGGATAATATCCGATACGGCAAGCTTGACGCCACCGAGGAAGAAATAAGGGCGGCGGCAAAAACGGTATGTGCAGATGAATTTATCATGGGGCTTGAAAACGGATATAAGACCGAGATGTATGAGGGAGGCTCACAGCTTTCGGGCGGTCAGCGTCAGCTTGTATCCTTTGCGAGAACACTCATATCCGATCCGAAGATACTGATTCTTGACGAGGCGACTTCATCTATCGACGCAAAGACCGAAAAGGAATTGCAGAAGGGACTTCAGGAGCTGTTGAAAGGCAGAACGAGTTTTATTATCGCCCACAGACTTTCAACAATCAAGAACTGCGACAAGATAATGTTCATCAGCAATAAGGGCATTACCGAAGCCGGCACGCACGATGAACTTATGGCGAAGAAGGGCGACTATTACAAGCTGTGTATGGCGCAGAAGTGATATAATGATGAAACTTATAAAAAATACAGCAATAATAGTGCTTGCACTCGGTGCTGTTCTGTTAACATCGTGTACCGCACAGGTGCAAATATCCGACAACGGTGAAGGTGAACCGGCATTTCAGACGGCTGACGATGAAAATTCGCTCAAAACGGCAAAATCGTATTTGGACAATATGACCACGGAAGAAAAAATCGGTCAGATGTTTATCGTTCGTCCTGAGGCTCTTAATGTAAGCGGCAACGCCGAAACTGCACAGGCGGTCGATACCGTGACAGAGGTAATGCGTGAGAATCTGGGAAAATTCCCTGTAGGAGGCATAGCTGTTTTCGGCAAAAACATCACAGGAGCAGAGCAACTGCCGAGATTCATTTCCGATTTGCAGAGCAACAGCAAATATCCGCTTTTTATCGCTGTAGACGAAGAAGGCGGCGATGTCGCCCGTGTTGCAAATTCAGGATTTTTCGATGTAGCAAGCTATAAGAGTATGGCGGAAGTCGGAAAAACCGACAATCTCGCAAAAGCGGAGGAAGTAGGCAGAAAGATAGGCTTTTATCTTAAAAAGCTTGGCTTTAATTATGACTTTGCACCTGTAGCGGACGTAAATACAAATCCCGACAACATAGTTATTGGTGACCGCTCATACGGCGATAATCCCGTTACAGTCGGTAAAATGGTATCCGCACAGCTTGACGGTATGCATCAAAGCGGTATTATAGGAACGCTCAAGCATTTTCCTGGTCACGGTGATACAAAGGACGACACACATTCGGGATATGTCAGCGTTAACAAGTCGTGGGACGAGCTTAAAGCCTGTGAGCTTATACCGTTCATTTCCGCTCTTGATAAGGCTGATACAATAATGGTATCGCATATTACCGTGACCTCTGCGGATAAATTGCCCTCGTCGCTGTCTTATGAGATTATCACCCGTAAATTACGCAATGAACTTGGATATAACGGAGTAATCATTACGGATTCAATGGCTATGGGAGCGGTTGCTGACAGCTATACGTCCGATATAGCGGCTGTGATGGCTGTAAAGGCGGGTGTCGATATTATTCTTATGCCTGAAAACTTTGAAAAAGCCTTCAACGGAGTGCTGAATGCCGTGAAAAGCGGAGAAATAAGTATAAGTCGTATTGATGAAAGCACAGAACGTGTATTGACCTTGAAAGCAAAATATAAAATAATATGATTTACTGACTGCTGTAACTGACGGTTACAGCAGTTTTGTTTTGTCTATATTTACTAAATCTTCGGGTTTGCAGAGGAAAATATTCTGTTATCAGCTGAAAATACTGTCATTGCCATATAATTTTTATATTGCTGACTTGCTTTTAAGCCATATTTGTGGTAAAATGTAATCGAAAAATGCGGGTAGCCGTATTTGATTATTATAGGAAATATATCAATTCACATCTCGAAAGGACACATCATGGAAAATAACAACATGAATGAACAGCAGACAAACTGGCAGCAGGCACTGAATGAATTCAGCGATCAGCCTCAGCAGCCTGTTTCGCAGGCACAGCCCCAGCAGTATGCACAGCAGGTACAGCCTCAGCAGTTTGCACAGCAGGCACAGCCTCAGTTCAACCAGTATGCACAGCAGGCGCAGCCTCAGCAGTATGCACAGCAGGCACAGTTTGCACAGGCTGACGGACAGTTTACACAGCAGGTACAGCCCGGTATGCCGGCTTATGATGCAGGCAGTTTTGCGGTTGTTCCGCCTAAGAAAAACAGTGCGCTTAAGATAATCCTTATTGTTCTTGCGGCTGTTATCGTAGTCGGCGGAATACCTCTCGCTTTGTATTTTGCAGGAGTTTTCGGAAAGTCCGGCGGCGGATATGAAACTATTGAAAAGAACTATTTTGCTGCGGCAGAAAAGAAAGCCGATGAAATTTTCGGCGGAGCTAAGAACATAAAGACAGGTATCGAGCAGACCTTTACAATATCCGCATCAAAGGATGTGCTGGGTATTAATGCCGATGTTGCTCCTACCGTAATCAAGGCGACAAGCTATGCCGATGCTTCCGCAGAAAAAGGCTCGGGTACAGCTTCGCTCAGTGCCGGCAGTGATGAGTATCTTACGGTAAAATACTGGATGTCGGGAGATAAGCTGTATTTCACTGTTCCCGATCTTACCGAAAAGTACATAGTAATGGATGTCAAGGAGCTTGCTTCTTCAATGAAGGATATTTCTTCGGGCAAATCCGATATCGGCAATATACTTACTCTTTCGGATGCTACGGAAGAAATGCCCTCGTCATCATCGGGATATGAGGATATTTTAAAGAATATCGACGAAGAAACCATAAACAAGGTTATTGATATCATATCAGACGCTTACTTCAAGAATTTCACTGCAACGGAGAATAAGTCGGATTCATTAAAGGTTTCGGATGGCACTGTAAACTGCACATCGTACACAATTGATTTTACAGCCGAAAAGGTAGTCGCTTTCTGCAAGGACGTGCTCGATGCGGTTGAAAAGGAAAGCAAGATAATGGATATCCTTTCACAGCTCGGCATCAACAACGCTTCATTCCAGTATCTCAAGACGCTTGTAGACGATGCTACAAAGGATGCATCTGAGGACGAGCTCAAGTCCGTAATGGCTACAATGATCGTTTATGTCAAGGATAACAATATCATCGGCAGGAAGATAACAATTTCCGGCGAGATAGAAATCCTTCTCGTAACATACTCGGACAATGCGCAGTTTGATTATTCGCTGACAGCGTCAATCTCAGGCGATATGCTGTACGCAGGTGCAAAGGGTACTGTAAACGGCAATAACTACACCGGTACAGGTTCTGTTACATTTAACGGCGAAACAGCTATCACGGCTGACTACTCATTTGACGCAACAAACGGCAACGGTACATATAATTTAAAGGTCACGACTGATGACAACGAGAGCTTTGAGGTAAGGTTAAACGTTGCTATGGACGGCAACAACGGTACTTTTGACATTGCGGTTGCTTCAAACGGCGCAGATGTGCTTTCTATCAAGGCTGAAAGCAAGGAAATAGCTTATGTTGACGAGGCGATTCCCGAAGTAAATGATTCAAATACGGTTGATATCAATGACAGCGCTGCTCTTGAACAGTTCAGCACTGAAATCTCAGCAAACATTCCTCAGTTAATTACAAAGATTCAGAATGTAAAGACTCCCGATATAGTTTGCTATGCGTTCAGCGAAATCATCGCTGCAGGCGGATCATTTTAAGAATTGAAATCGCAGTAGGATAAATCAGATATTAAATGCCTTCGCTTAAGCCTTTTGAACTTAAGTGAAGGCGTTTTCATTTATAATCACATATCCTCAAAAGCGGTACATCGGTTTTAAAAGTGAGGAAAAAAGCATTAGTGGAACCTTTCCGAAATGGTCATAGACTGTATTTTGATGTAATTATATCATTCAAAATCATATAAAAGTGTTGCTAAATAAAATAAACCTAATTCACTGTTTGATATATTTTTGAATAGTAAAACAATCCAGCTTAATTTATCATCGGCTTTCGGTGGGTTTTTATCAAGTGTTCGATTATATTTAGTCTTGTATTTTGATAAATCGTAAGAGAAATTAATAATAAATCGTGCTGATGATAGGAAAGCACATCAATTGTTCTGCTTTTCTTTATTTTTAAATAAAATAATGTGTTATTTCTATGAAAATGCAACGATTAATATTGACTTTTTTGTTGAGATGTGCAATAATATTAGCTAAAGATAAGGAGGTAGTTATCTTATGATGGGAATTAAGGAAAACTTTAAAAGAGGCACACTCGAGATGCTCATTCTTCATCTCTTAAAGGGTGAGGAAATGTACGGCTATCAGCTGACTCAGGAAATCGGCAAGAGAAGCAACGGTACATTCAGAATCACTGAAGGTTCTATGTATCCTACGCTTTACAGACTTCTGGACAAGGAGCTTATTGCTGATCGTCTTGAACTTGTAGGCAGAAGACGTACTCGTGTTTATTATCACATTGAGCCTAAGGGTCTTGAGTATTTGGACAAGCTGGAGAAGGAATATGAGCTTACCAGCGCAGGTATCGATGCCATTATGAGTTATGTTCCTGAAGACGAAGAATAATTGATTTTTCGTTGTAAACGGCGGTGTACGTTAAGAGGTACACCGCCGTTTATCACATTCCGGCATATTATTAAGGAGAATGATATGTTAAGTTACAGTAAATATATAATAGACGCACACGCTCATATTTTTCCCGATAAGATCGCACAGAAAGCGACAGACAATATCGGCAGCTTCTACGATCTGTATATGAACTTTGACGGTACGGCAGATATGCTTATAAAGCAGGGCAATGAGTGCGGCGTTTCGAAGTATGTTGTACAGTCTGTTGCCACTGCGCCGCACCAGGTAAAGAGAATCAATGATTTTATCGTAAAGTCGGTAGAAAAGTACCCCGATAAGCTGATAGGATTCGGTTCACTACACCCCGATATGAAAGGCATGGAAGAAGAAATCGACAGGCTTATTTCTCTCGGTCTTCACGGGATAAAGCTCCATCCGGACTTTCAGAAATTCGCTATAAACGATGAAAAGGCTTGCAGGCTGTATGATGCGGTAGGCGATAAGCTGCCGTTTCTTATTCATACCGGTGACAAGCGTTACAATTATTCCAACCCGGCGCTGATGGCGGAAATAGCGAGAAAATATCCGCATACACGCTTTATTGCCGCTCATTTCGGCGGATGGTCGGAGTGGGAAAAGGCGGAGCATGAGCTTGTTGGACTTGACAATATATGGGTAGATACCAGCAGTTCTTTTTATGCGATGACGCCCGAAAAAGCCGCAGAGCTTATTACTAAGTTCGGTTGCGACAGGGTGTTCTTCGGTACCGATTATCCTATGTGGAGAGCAGACAAGGACCTTGAGTTTCTCGATAGGATACCGCTCGGTGAAGATGTCAAGGAAAAGGTGCTGTGGAAGAACATAAATGATTTTCTTGAATTGGGGCTTTGCTGATGAACTGTGAAAAACCTCTTATATTCGTATCGCCGATAAAGAAAAAATCCGTAATCAAATCTGGCTATCACGGGTATTCTCATAAATGCGGAATATTACTGCTTGAAAAAGCGTTTTCTCATATCGGATTTGATTTTTCGGAAAGCAATATAGTAAAAGCCGAAAACGGAAAGCCGTATATCAAGGGCAATCCTGTTTATTTCAGCATTTCTCACTGTGACGGACTTGCTGTGACTGTTTTATCAAAGGCTCCTGTAGGGGTTGACTGCGAAAGCGTGCGCCGTGCAAGCGGTGGTGTTATGAAAAGGTGCTACGGCGACAGCGAAGCGAATCATATTCTGACTTCGGCGGACAGTGACAAGACATTTTCACGGCTGTGGACGCTCAAAGAGAGCTATGCCAAAATGACAGGTGAAGGAGTAGGCTCTGATTTGAAGATGAAGTGCTTTGACGAGAAAAACGGCAGGACGCTTTTTGAAAGCGGTGCGGTTTTTTATCATTACGGTGCCCGTTTTAATAATGAAGATTACTTTATAAGCGTCTGCGTCAAGACGGACGATAAAAAGTCGGTTGATATTATTAAAAAGTCAGATTTTGACATTGACAACGAACATATTTTGTTGTACAATGTATCAGATAACTGAAAAAAGCGAACGGGAGCTTGTTTGACAGGCTGAGAGGGAAATCAAATTTCCGACCGATAACTTGATTTGGGTAATGCCAACGTAAGTAAAACTGCGCATACGGTGGTGTTCCGTATGCGTTTTTTATTGCCCGAAAGGAGTTTATATATGAACATAACACCAAAGCAGATGCTTTTATATGCGGTAAGCGACAGAGCGTGGAGCAACAGTGACGAGGAATTTCTGTCACAGGCAAAGCAGGCGATAAAGAGCGGAATTACAATATTCCAGCTTCGTGAAAAGCACACGGAATACGAGCATTTCAGAGAAATCGCCCTTAAGCTGAAGCCGATATGCAAGCAGTACAATGTTCCGCTTATTATCAATGATAATGTAAAGCTGGCGAAGGAAATTGACGCAGACGGTGTTCATCTGGGGCAGGACGACCTTGACATAAAATCCGCAAGAGAATATCTCGGAGCGGATAAGATAATAGGCGTATCCGCTCATAATGTAAAAGAGGCACTGGAGGCAGAAAACGGCGGTGCGGATTATCTCGGAAGCGGTGCGGCATTTGTGACCTCGACAAAGACGGACGCAGGTGCGATAGATCACAAGGTGCTGTCTGATGTTGCACATTCGGTCAAAATACCTGTGGTTGCGATAGGCGGCATAAATAAGGATAACATATCACAGCTTGAGGGGCTTGGTCTTGACGGAGTGGCGGTAGTATCGGCAATTTTTGCGGCTGACGATATTTCGTCTGCTGTCATAGATTTAAAGGCTAAAGCCGAAAAAGTAGCAGAAAGTTCGGTAAAATAAGAAAGGACCTGATATTATGAAAAAGATACTTACAATAGCCGGCTCGGACTGCAGCGGCGGTGCGGGAATACAGGCTGACATAAAGACAATAACGATGCACGGAATGTACGCAATGAGCGCAATCACGGCGCTTACGGCGCAGAACACAACCGGCGTATATGGTATTATGAACAGCTCGGCTGATTTTCTGAAAAACCAGATAGACTGCATATTTAACGATATTCGCCCCGACGCTGTTAAGATAGGTATGGTAAGCGACGTTGAAATAATAGAGGCGATAGCGCAAAAGCTGAAAGAATATAAGGCTGTGAATATAGTAGCCGATCCTGTAATGGTAGCAACCAGCGGCAGCCGTCTTATCAGCGAGGACGCTACCGACGCACTTATGACAAGGCTTCTTCCTCTTGCGGATATTATCACGCCTAACCTTGCAGAGGCTGAGGTACTGACCGGTATGAAGATAACCACAAGAGAAGAAATGGAAAAGGCGGCAAAGGTGCTTTCCGATAAGCTTCCTTCAACCGTCGGAATAGTAATAAAGGGCGGTCATCTTGACGATACAGCCGATGATCTGCTTTATGTCGGCGGTGAAAATCACTGGATAAACGGCAAGCGCATAGATAATCCGAATACGCACGGCACAGGCTGTACATTCTCATCTGCCATAGCCTGCAACCTTGCTTTAACGTCAGATAAGGTACAGGCTGTCACTAACGCAAAGGAATATCTTGCGGGAGCGATTGCCGCAAAGCTGGATTTAGGCAAGGGCAGCGGTCCGCTTATGCACAACTATAAGATAGTCGAAAAGGATATATAAGATGTCCTTTGTTGAGTTTAACAATGTCACCTTCGGCTATAAGGAGGACGATTATCTTCTGCTTGAGGATCTGTCGTTTTCGGCTGAAAAGAATGATATAATTACCGTTATCGGTGCGTCCGGCTGTGGAAAAAGCACGCTGTTCCGTCTTATGACCTGTCTTGAAACGGAATATAAGGGCAGTATCACGATAAACGGGAAAACACCGAAAGAGGCAACCGGCACGGCGGCATTCATGCCGCAGAAGGATCTGCTTATGCCGTGGCGGAATATACTTAAGAATGTTACCTTGCCGCTTGAGGCACTGCCTATGTCAAAAGCCGAGCGTATCTCGCAGGCAAAAGAGGCAATAGAAAAAGTAGGACTGTCGGGCTGTGAGAATAAACGTCCGTCAGAGCTTTCGGGCGGTATGCGTCAGAGGGTATCGTTTGCAAGAACGCTTGTACAGCTGTGGCACGGCAGGGAGCTTATGCTGCTTGACGAGCCGTTCTCGGCACTGGATTCGCTTACGAGAATCTCTATGCAGGACTGGCTTATCGGGCAGGTGAAGGGACTTGATGCCACAGTTATGATGGTAACGCACGATGTCGAGGAAGCTATGCTTGTCGGAAATAAAATCTTTCTGCTCAGCGGCAGACCCGTAAAGCAGATAAAGGTCATTGATGTAAGTCATATCACCTGCCGTGAGGATCTGTATACCCCGTCATCTGTCGAGCTTAAAAACGAGCTTGTCAGGGCATTCCTTACGGAAAAAGCAGAGAGGGGAGATAATATATGAAAAAACACCTTCCTGCAGTGCTTACCGGAATAGGTCTGCTTATATTATGGCAGGTCATCGCAATGTGCATAAATGCGGCGTACATTCTGCCTTCACCGACACAGATTGCAGTGAAAATATGGGAGCTTCGGGAGCCGCTGTTTACGGTACATACTCCTGCGACAATGCTTGTAACGCTTATCGGACTTCTTATTTCCGTGGTTCTCGGTGTGGGGCTTGCCGTTGTGATGGAGCGTTTTGAGTGCGTAGAAAGAGCGTTATACCCTGTAATCGTCACAACGCAGACGATACCGGTAACGGCGATAGCTCCGCTCTTTGTGCTGTGGCTCGGATACGGTATATGGAGCAAGGTGCTTGTTGCTGTGCTTATAACATTCTTCCCGATAACCATATCGGTACACGACGGACTTAAATCCGCAAAAAGAGAAAACGAGGAGCTGCTCAGGACTATGGGAATGAGCGGTACGGCGATATTTTTCAAGCTGAAATTTCCTGCCGCATTGCCGTCATTCTTTTCGGCGATAAAAATGGCGATACCGCTCAGCATTCTTGGAGCGGCAATGGGCGAATGGCTCGGTGCGCAGAGCGGACTGGGATATTTCAGTAAACGTATGATGACACAGCTTGACGGTGCGGGAGTATTTGCTCCGGTAGTCGTTCTTGCGGTGTGTGCAATGCTGGTTGTAGCTGTTATCAGTGCAATAGAAAGAAAACTAATAACATGGAGAAAGGAAATTTAACATGAAAAACAAAAGATTTACGGCGGTTGCCACAGCGGCGGCTATTATGCTGGGCGTGTGCGGCTGTGCAGGCAACACGGTTTCGTCTACGGTAGGAGGCAGTACCGATGTTTCTTCTGCAAGCGGTGAAGCGAAGGATCTTGAGGAGGTTTCTGTTGTACTGGACTGGTACCCCAACGGCTCGCACGTTTTCCTCTATGACGCTATAGAGGAGGGCTATTATGAGGAAGAAGGACTTAAGATAAAGGTTGAGTTCCCCTCAAACACGAATGACGCTATTTCAATGACCTCCGCAGGCAAGGCTGATATAGGATTTTACTATATGCACGATGTAATACAGGCTAATGCCAATCAGAATATTCCCGTTGTTTCTATCGGTGCGGCAGTACAGAATCCTGTAAATGTGCTTATGTCGCTTGGTGACAAGAACATAAAGACTGTAGCTGATTTAAAGGGCAAGAAGATAGGCTACGGCGGATCTGTCCTCAATGAAGCGTTTGTGAAGACGATGCTTAAGAACGCAGGTCTTAAGGAGGACGATGCGGAGCTTATTGATGTCGGATTTGAGCTTATGTCTTCTATGACAACAGGACAGGTTGACGCTACGATCGGCGGATTTGTAAGCCACGAAGTACCTGAGCTTGAAAATCAGGGCTTTACCGTAAACTATATCAAGCCTACAGAAAACGGCGTGCCTGATTATACCGAGCTTGTATTCGTAACATCTAAGGAAAACGCAGAGAAGAACGCCGACAAGCTGACACGATTCCTCCGTGCGACAAAGAAGGGCTATGAGCATGTAAAGGCAAATCCCAAAAAGGGCGTTGAGAACCTGCTCAAGAATCAGAACACCGAAAACTTCCCGCTCAACAAGGATGTTGAAACAAAGAGTGTAGCTACTATCCTTTCTCTTGCTGAAAAGGACGGTGCACCTTTCTTATCACAGAGCGAGGAAACATGGACAAACAATATCAAGTGGATGCTTGACACAGGCATTATCACTAAGTCTGTTGACGCTAAGGATATGATAGTAAAGCTCGTTGACTAAGGGCAAAAAGCGTATAAGTAAATACCGGCATCGGTTCAGGATGCCGGTATTTTTTATATTATGATTCCGCTTAGGTGGTCAACCTCGTGCTGTATTATCTGAGCAGTGAAGCCCTCATACGTTTTTATCTTTATCTTGAAATTTCTATCAAGATAACGCACTTTTATCTTCTTGTATCGCTTTGTTTTCCGTACACCGTCAAGCGACAGACAGCCTTCTTCCGTTTCATAAGCACCGTCTGATTTTATTATTTCGGGGTTGTACATAAGAATGTAATCGCCGTTATCGTTTATGGCGATAATGTTTTTGAGTGTGCCTATCATATTTGCCGCCATGCCGACACAACGTTCGGAATTTGCAATCAATGTTTCGAGCAGGTCTTCGCCGGTCTGCCTGTCATTTTCTGTCGCAGGGGCGGACTTCTGCGACAGCAGGAAAATATCTCTGTTAATTTCTTTTATCATAATACATCTGCCTTTTTCTTTTTATTTTACCATATTTCAAGCTGTTTTGGCAAGTAGGGAAAATGACGTTTGCACAAAATGTAACCTATTTGTGCTGAATAAGATATTGCTTATTGTGCGTTTATGTATTATAATAACCTCAGACAGATAATCCGCATAAGCGGATTATCCCGTGCAAAAGCACGGTTGGCGGTTACCCGCCTGTCTGAGGACATTTTATCACCAAATCCTTTTGTCAAAAGACAAAAGCACGGCGTACCGCCGTGTCGGCTTACGCCGATTTGATTTGTGATATAATAACCTCAGACAGATAATCCGCATAAGCGGATTATCCCGTGCAAAAGCACGGTTGGCGGTTACCCGCCTGTCTGAGGACATTTTATCACCAAATCCTTTTGTCAAAAGACAAAAGCACGGCGTACCGCCGTGTCGGCTTACGCCGATTTGATTTGTGATATAATAACCTCAGACAGATAATTCGTTCACACGGATTATCCCGTGCATAAGCACGGTTTGGCGGTTACCCGCCTGCCTGAGAACATTTTATCATCAAATTGATGAAAATAATCTGACGAAAGGAAAAAACAGCTATGCCTAATCCATATTTACCTTTATGGGAATATATTCCTGACGGAGAGCCGAGAGTTTTCGGTGACCGTGTATATATCTATGGTTCGCACGACAGAGCAGGCTCAGATGATTTCTGCGACTATGTTTTAAAGTGCTGGAGCGCACCTGTGAACGACCTTAACAACTGGGTGTGTCACGGTGTTACGTTCCGTGTAAAGCCGGACGGTGATTTTCCGTCGGATACCGACTGGACGCCCGATAAAAATCAGATCCTGTTTGCACCCGATGTTGTTTGCAGAAACGGAAAGTACTATCTGTATGCATATATTGTCAATGCGACAGGCTGCGTTGCGGTGAGCGACAGACCCGAAGGACCGTTCACACTGCTTTCAAAATACAAGTACACTATATCCGATGAGATATGCTGTAACGGCTGGTTCATCGATCCGGGCGTGCTTGTTGACGATGACGGAAGAACTTATATTTACTGTGGCTATGAGCGTTCTTTTATGGCTGAGGTCGATACGGATACGATGTACACGATAAAGGATAACAGCTGTATCGAGCATATCATACCTATAACCACAGATAATGACGGAGGCTTTGACACAGAAGAAACGCTTTTCTTTGAGGCGTGTTCTCCACGCAAGGTCGGTGATACATATTATCTTATCTATTCTCCCAAACGTGGCCCACGTCTTGCTTACGCTACTTCAGACAAGCCTACGGGGCCGTTTAAGTACAGAGGATATATTGTAGACAACGGTGTTGATTATCCGGGAGGCAACGATCACGGCTCGATAGCTCAGATAAACGGTCAGTGGTATATATTCTATCACCGTATGACCAACGGTACGGTAATGTCAAGACGTGCCTGCGTTGAGAAGATCGAGATACTTCCTGACGGCACTATACCACCCGTTGAAATGACTTCGCTCGGCTTTGAGGACAGCCTTGATCCTTACAGAATAACGGAGGCTGAGATTGCCTGTGTGCTTAAAGGCGGAGCGTTTGTAACGGAACATAATAAGTTCGAAAGAGTGGTAACGGGTATAAAGGACGGTGCTGTAATAGGCTATAAATACTACGATTTCGGGCTTGACAACGGCAACGGCAGAATGTACTTCAATGCCGATATAACGGGACTTGGCGCTGACTGCAACGTGCATATACGCATCGACAGCGAGGACGGCGAGGAGATAGGCTCGTTCAAGGTAGGACACGGAAACGGTGTTTACAAGACAGAAGTAAAGCCGATCAGCGACAGACACGCAGTGTTCCTTACGGTTGACACGGATTATTCAGGCTGGACGGCTGCCTATTTCAAGGAAAGACCGCTGTTTGAGCTGAAGAGGTTTGTATTCACAAAGTAATTTTCGGTTGTTACGAGGTGAAAATATGAAGATAGGTTCTATCGGATATAATCATGTTCATGATATGAAATATGAAAATTTCATTATGGACAGACCTAAAGGACCTGGTGCGGTTTTACTGCTGCTTATAAAGACACCTTCGGTTTTCAGGGTAGGCGGGGTGCAGTATCAGGTCAAAGAAAACTCGTTTATACTGATGTCAGCGGATACTCCTTGCTACTATACGGCGCAGGAAGATGTGTATACAGATGACTGGGTGTATTTTGAGAACGGCTACTGGGATAAGGAATATGTTGAAAAGCTGGGGATACCGATGGATATACCTGTATATCTGGGAGATATTGACGAGCTTTCTCACCTTGTCCACATACTTGTCTACGAGCATTATTCGGGTGCTGTGAACAGCGAGGAGATCGAGAAAAAGTATATAGATGTACTGTTTCTTATGCTGAGCAGAACGCTGAAGTCCCGTAGCTGTATGTCGTCAAAACAACTGAGCGAAAGACATTATCGCTTTACGCAGATACGAACCCTGATATTAACTATGCCCGATCATGTCGGGAATGTAGACGACCTTGCGGCACAGGCGGGTATGAGCCGTTCCGGCTTTCAGCATCTTTATAAAAAGCTGTTCGGAACAACGGTAATAAAGGATATAATTGAGGGCAGGACGAAACGTGCGAAACGCCTGCTGTCCTCTACAAGACTTACTATAAAAGAGATAAGCACACGCTGTGGTTATACGAATGAATACAGCTTTATGCGGCAATTCAAGGAACAGGTCGGAAAGACTCCGACAGAGTACCGCAGCAGTATATAAGGAGAATGTTTATGAAGAAGATATTATCTGCCATACTGGCATTATGTATGATAGTTTCGATTACTGCTTGTTCATCGGAAAATGAATCGTCCGTAAAGGGCAGTGAGAACAAGGTAATGCGTGACATAACAACGCAGGAGCTTATCGAGGATATGGGAATCGGTATAAATCTCGGAAATACCTTTGAATCCTGCGGAAACTGGATAAACAAGTCGTCTGTTACAAATTATGAAACAGCGTGGGGAAGTCCTGTTATTACCGAGCAAATGATAAAGGGCTACAAGGACTGCGGTTTTGGCGTTATGCGTCTGCCTGTTGCGTGGAGCAATATGATGGACAAGGAAACGTATACCATAAGTCCCGACTATGTGGCAAGAGTAAAGGAAGTGCTGAACTGGGCGCTTGACAGCGATTTATATGTAATTCTCAACATTCATTACGATAACGGCTGGTTTTCGGACTTTGCCGATGATAAAAAGAGAGATGAATGTTTTAAAAAATATGAAGCTATATGGAAACAGCTTTGCGAGGAATTCGGCGATTACGGCGACCATCTGATGTTTGAATCGCTCAATGAAGAAGGCGGTTGGGAGGAACTGTGGAACAGATACAGTAATGAGGGTGACAAGGAAAAGTCATATTTGATACTGAATGAAATCAATCAGAAGTTTGTTGATATAGTAAGGGCTTCAGGCAAAAATAACGGTAAGCGCCATCTGCTTATCGCAGGATACAATACCGATATTGACCTTACCTGTGACAAGCTTTACAAGATGCCTGCCGATCCGGAAAACCGCTGTGCAGTATCGGTACACTATTATACACCTGTGACCTTTGCCATACTTGAAAAGGACGCAAGCTGGGGCAAGGCACAGACAACGTGGGGCAGTGAAGCCGACAAAAAGCTGCTCACAAAGTATATGGATATGATGAAAACTACCTTTGTAGACAAGGGTATCCCCGTTATTATAGGTGAATATGGCTGTACAACAAAGAACAAGCAGGCAAAAGACATTAATCTATATCTTTCAAGCGTCTGCAAGGAGGCATATTCGAGAGGTATGCTCCCTGTGCTGTGGGATGTAACCGATGTATTCTATGACCGCACGACCTGTACGTTCAAGGATAAGGATTTACTGGACGGACTTATGGCAGCAAAGGAAACCGAAAGAAACGTATAACAAAGTAATTTCTCTTTATAAAATGACTCCCGGAGTGAAATACTCCGGGAGCCTTTTTATATGGTTGTTTACGCCTTCAGTTCAAATGACTTGCAGTCTGTGCAAGCCTTCTGAGTGGGGTCTGCCTCGTGTGTGCCGATCTGGATATGATCGAGTGAGCAGTAATCCGCACAGCAGCAGTGATGCTTACAGTTTGTTATAGAACAAGCTATGCACTTGTTTGCGTGTTCTGTTCCCATTTTTCGTACTTCCTTTCAGAAATAAATATGAGTAAAGTTGTCTTTACGCACATTATTATAACCGGAAAGCCGAAAAATATAACAGAATTATCATTCCATTATTATGCTTAAAATATCGGAAAATTCAGGTACGATATAATCCGCTTTGTATTCTTTAAGCTCGTCCTCAGAGCCGAAGCCGCATAGCACACCGACAGATTTTATACCGCACTGTTTTGCGCCGATTATATCAAATTTCCTGTCGCCTATCATAATGGCGGATGAACGGTTTTCTATATGCTGATTGTCAAGCACATAGTTTATTATGCTTGCCTTGTCCTCAAACGAGAAGTCAAGTGACGCACCGCATATAAATGTAAAATATTTTGCCAGATCGAAATGCTCAAGCACTATTTTAGCGAGCTTAAGCGGCTTTGAGGTGGCAAGGTATATCTTTTTTCCGTTGTCATAAAGTGTTTTCAGTGTTTCTGGAACACCTGCTATGACCTTGTTTTCATATACTCCGACAGTGTGATAGCGCTCACGGTATTTCAGTACCGCCTCTTTCGCCTTTTCTTCGGGGAAATCATAGAAGATATGGAACGATTCCCAAAGCGGAGGGCCGATAAACCTTTTCAGATTTTCTTCGTTGTTTTCTTCAATGCCGTAATAGTGAAGGGCATACTGCACGCATTTTGCTATACCCTCGTATGAATCTGTCAAAGTTCCGTCAAGGTCGAATAAAATATGCTCAAATGCCATTTTTCCTGTCCTGCTCTATAAGTATTTTTACTGCGTTCACTGCCGTTCTTATCGCTCTGTCGCTGTCCATACAGACAGTATCGGGAAGTCCTGCGTTGCTTCTTTCGACATTCCAGAGGGCTGTGAATACAGCGCCTGCACGTTTTCTTCTTGCAAGGGCTACTGAGAATATTGCGGCGGATTCCATTTCGGAAGTAAGACAGCCGCATTTTACATAAGCCGCCCAGCTGCCAGAGAGCTTATCTCCTACAGGCATCTGTAATGGCTCTATCTCGCCGTAAAAGCTGTCCTTGCTGTGAACTACTCCGACGTGGCAACGCTTGCCGTCAACATCTTCCGATAATGCGTCGCCTGCGGCTTTAAGCGCAGCAGTTACTTCAAAATCCGCTACCGCAGGGTAGTTTTCGGGAATATACTCGTGCGATGTTCCCTCGCTTCGTATTGATGCCTGCGCCACAACCAAGTCGCCGCCGGAAACGCTTATATCCATGCCGCCGCTTGTGCCTATTCTTATAAAAGTATCCGTGCCTGAGCGGATAAGCTCTTCAACGGCAATTGCGGCGGAAGGACCGCCGATACCCGTTGATACAACGCTTACCTTTTCGCCGAGGAGATAACCCGTATAGGTCGTATATTCACGGTTTGACACAACAAATTCAGCATTGTCGAGATATTTTGCTATAAGCGGAACTCTGCCGGGGTCGCCGGGAAGAATAGCGTATCTTCCGACATCGCCATTTTTAATCTTAAGATGGAACTGTTCGTTTTCTGTAAGAAGTGCCATAATATCACCCTTTCGCAAAACGTTTATTTCTTTGCTTTAGTCCTTTTCTTAGCGGCTTTTTTTGAAATCACTTCGTCAGCCGGAGCGGTGGTGCCGCCCAGAACAGAGGGGGCTGCCTTGTTCTTTTCCTTTTCACGCTTTTCGATATTTCCGTGTATCTTATCCCAGTTGCCGAATATCGCAAGAAGTATGCCGAGTACCGTTATAATAAGGAGCGGCATATAAAGGTATCCGGGGTCGCCCGGCAGCATTTCATGCAGGATGAGTACGCATATCAATCCGACGAAGGTAAGAGCGCCGCAGATAAAATATTTTTTCAGCATAGCAAAGAACACAGGCACTATATAGCATATAACGGTGAATGACATCCAGAATATCAATATGCCCATTATCGAGCTTACGTCGGTAGTCTGGGTAGTTATCAGAGAAATAAGTCCGAGAATATTCAGCACTACCGCTATTACTCCCGTTGCTATCATCATAAGTACCTTTAATATGATTACAAAAACCTTCATTTTATCCTTTTCCGTTTCAATTTATTTTTTTAATTTCTATAATTTAATGATAACACAAGAAACCGGAAAAATCAACATATTTATTGTGAGCATCCTGTGAAGAAAATTGCATTCGGTTTTGTTTTTTCCAACCCGTACAATTTATAAAATTAAAAAATACCTCTTATATAAAAATTGCACACGCAGATAATAATTCTGTGAGAAAAACGAAAGGAAAAGATTATCCGATGGTACAAAAGATAAAACTTATCAGCGGTATTTTTACAGCGGTTACGCTTTTTTCGAATATAATGTACGGCGGTGCGTGTGCAGAGAAATATATATCCGTAAATTCGCCGTGTTACCCGATGAAATGCAGTGCCGAATACGAAAGACCCGAGCTTTATGTCTGCGGAACGCCGTTTGGTATCAAGCTACTGACAGACGGTGTTATAGTAACGGGATTTGCCAAGGTAGGCGACAGCACAGATGCTTTTGAATTATCTCCCGCCGGAAAAGCAGGAATAGAAAAGGGAGATGTTATAACAAAAATAAACGGAGAGAAAATTACGTCCTCAGCAAATATGAGCGAGCTTATATCCGGGTGCGGCGAATATGCAACACTGACTTATATAAGAGATGACTGTGAATATACAGCCGATGTTGAAATAAAGTGCGACAGCGATGGTGAAAAGAGAATAGGACTTTGGGTGCGTGACAGTACGGCAGGAATCGGTACAATGACGTTTTATCAGCCGAAAACACTTGCGGGTGCGGGGCTTGGACACGCTGTATGCGATGTAGACACGGGGGAAATTCTTCCGCTCGGAACAGGTCAGATAGTGCCTGCGGTGATAACCGGCGTAAAAAGAGGGGAACGTGATTGTCCGGGTGAGCTATGCGGTACGCTGAAACCGTCGGACGTAAAGGGCAGAATAACCGATAACTGCGGATGCGGGCTTTATGCCGTGCTTGAAGAAGCAGATATTCAGGGGCAGTTGATGCCGCTTGCATTCGCAAGTGAGGTACAGTGCGGACAGGCATATATATTATCGACCGTAGACAGCGGCAAGCCCGAAATGTACAGCGTTGAAATAGAAAGCGTTGACAGAAATTCTGCGGACAATAAGAATATGGTAATAAAAGTTACAGATGAACGGCTGACAGAGCTGACGGGCGGAATAGTGCAGGGAATGAGCGGAAGCCCGATAGTGCAGAACGGGCGGCTTGTCGGAGCGGTAACACACGTTTTCATAAGCGACCCTGCTCACGGATACGGGATATTTGCACAGAGTATGTATGAGCATTTACTGTCACTCAGTGAAACTGAAGAACAGGCGGCATAAATTGGTAAACGAAAAACGCTTTTGCAAAGTCTTTATGAGGCTATGCGAAAGCGTTTCGCCGTTAACACAGTAAAAATCGTTTATTTGAAGAAACGTGATAGTTACAGACCTGCTTTTATTCACATAGAAAAGGTACAAATCGACATACATATTGTTCAAAATCACGAAAACGGTTTTTTATTGCAGAAATTTGTCGAAAAATGTTGAAAACGGTCATTTCACGGATATATAATAAATAAGAAGAAGCAAATTTCTACATATTGGGTTAGGTAATCCGATAATTCGTTTTTATATTATCAATTCGGACTTCGATTCAAAAAAACTGAAAAAATTTGGTAAAATCATCTTGAATTATTTTCCAGTTTGTGTTATATTATAGAAGCAATAAAACTATGGAGGTAAGAAAATGTCACAATCTATCAGAGTACTTATAGGGGATGATTCGTTAGAGCTTGGAATATCATGGGCCACCGCTTTCAAAGAGGCAGGGTTGTATGCGATAACCAGACCTAAGATGGGAAAGGTTCTTGTTGATTATGTGCTTACGGAGCGTCCTGCTGTGGTTATCCTTGACGCAAAAACACCCGGTCTTGATGTCTGCGATATAATCAGGACACTCAAAGGAAGCGGAGAATATGCTCCTGTTATATTCGTAACGGCGAACTATGATTCGGCAAAGGTCGAGTTTGAGGTGATGGACGCAGGAGCGGACTATTATATGATACGTCCGTTTGATCCGGAAACGCTTGTGTCAAAGGTTCTGTCGGTATATAACGACAAGATAAACGGCAGACGCAATACCGCATCGGACGAATCGGATATGGAGTGCGTAGTGACGGAGATAATACATCAGATCGGCATACCTGCTCATATCAAAGGGTATCATTATCTCAGAACCGCAATCATGCTTTCGGTTGAGGATCCTGACATGATAAACTGTATCACAAAGCTGCTCTATCCGACCGTTGCCCGTATGTATGAAACAACGCCGTCAAGAGTTGAACGTGCAATACGTCACGCAATAGAAATTGCGTGGGACAGGGGAGATGTAGACACGCTCAACAGCTATTTCGGATACACTATTCATACATCGAGAGGAAAGCCGACAAACTCTGAATTTGTTGCTCTTATTGCCGATAAGTTGAGGCTGAAGTACAGATGCACGGCAATCTATGGCTCTAAAAGAATGAAAAATTCACCTGAGGATTCGGTGGTACGCATTTAAGCGTGTAAAGGATATAGATAAGTGAAAATCAGAACCCCCGTCTTGTGACGGGGGTTCATTTTTTAATATTTAATGCTATATATCATGCATTCAATTAATTCGACACAATTAGACAAACTAAATATTTAAGAAGCAATTAATTATATTGACTTTGCACAAAAATAGTGGTATAATGTCAATTAATACAACATATTTGGAGAATATGAAATGAAAACATCAGAACTGTTAGCTGCAAAAAGCAGCTTTGAAGACAATACAAAATGGTTGCCTTTCAATGTTCACGCAAATGATACAGCCGGGATAATAAAGCGCCTTTTCAATAAATGGATTGCTCAGAATGTCAGAAGGCGCTTATGTGCTGCAATTGGCATTGAGAGTTCGGAGAATGCAGAAGAAATTGTGTGCAACTATTGTAAGTTCATTGCACTGGTGCATGACATAGGAAAATTAACTCCGGCGTTTCAACGAAAGCTGAAAGATAATATTCAGGGCCTTGCTGACAGACTGCTTGACATCGGTATCGACCTTTCAGGTCTGACACAGATATCAGAGTCACCGCATAACATAGCGGGACAGTATATCCTGAAAAAAGAATTTGAGGTTGCACCGTCAACCGCAGTCATTGTTGGTGCGCATCACGGCGATTGCTCGGCGGATAGAGGGCAATGTTCATATGAGGCTAACTATTACGGACACGGCAAGGTTAACAAAGATGAATGGACACAGATAAGAGCGGAATGGATGGAATACGCTCTCAGTGTAACCGGATTTGAAGATGTCAAAAATCTGCCGAATCCCGATGTTGCGGCGCAGATGCTGATTACCGGACTGCTCGTAATGAGCGACTGGATAGCGAGCAACACCGATTATTTTCCTTACATAGACATTGAAGAAAAGCTCACTGATGAGCAATGCGAGGAGCGTGTCAGAAGAGCGTGGAACAAGCTTTCGCTTACGGACAGCTGGTATGCTGATTTTATCGCTGACAACGACAGTTTTTTTGAAGAGCGTTTCGGTTTCAGACCAAACTGTGTACAGCGTGAATTTATGAATGTTGTAAGCCTTTGCGATAAACCCGGTATATATATACTCGAGGCACCTATGGGAATAGGTAAAACCGAGGCGGCACTTGCGGCAACAGAGATACTTGCATCACGTTTCGGCTATGGCGGAATATTTTTCGGACTGCCGACGCAGGCAACCGCTAACGGAATATTTGACCGTATTCATTCCTGGGCGAGAGGCACTGATGATATACACTCGCTCAGACTTGCACACGGTATGACAGATATGAATGACGAATACTGTGAGATGTTCCACGGAAGAGCATCCGACATTTCAGATGATAACGACAATATAATTGTTCATACCTGGTTTGAAGGAAGAAAACAGGCATTGCTGTCAGAGTTTGTTGTTGCTACTGTTGACCAGTTTCTTATGGCATCGTTAAAACAGAAACACGTTATGCTAAGACACCTGGGACTTGCGGGTAAGGCTGTAATCATAGATGAATGTCACGCATATGACCGATATATGTACGTTTATTTGGAAAACTCCCTGCGCTGGATGGCGGCATATAACGTACCTGTAATAATTCTTTCTGCAACATTGCCGCCGGATAAAAGAGCGGAACTGATAAGATGGTATACCGGCAGTAAGAACAACTTTGACAACAGCAGTATGGCGTATCCTGTACTGACGTGGAGTGACGGTGCGGATGTAAAGCAAAAGGCTATACCTGTTGATATCCCCAATAAGTCCATCACAGTAATCAGAAGAGAAGAAAATGACAGTAACGATATTGTAAACCTGCTTGAAGATAAACTGTCTGGCGGCGGTTGTGCGGCTGTTATTGTGAATAGTGTTGCTTATTCTCAAGAACTTGCCGACACAATAGCGGCGAATATGCCTGATTATCGTGTTATATGTTTCCATAGCAGATTTATATCGACTGACAGAGCGGTAATTGAGCGTGAGCTAACAGAACTTGTCGGCAAGAAGTCGACCTGTGAGAAGAGGGACAAACTGATAGTAGTCGGCACACAGGTGCTTGAACAGTCGCTTGATATAGACTTTGACTATATGATAACCGAACTTTGCCCTATGGATCTGTTGTTACAGCGTTCGGGCAGACTGCATAGACATGACCGCAAACGTCCGGATAAATTAGCTGAACCGGAGTTGTGCGTGTTGATCCCGGAAGATTTCAGTAAAAGCGTTTACTCCGGTTGGATAATGACGCAAACTGAAAAATATCTGCCGGATAAACTTGTTATACCGGGATGTATTCCTGAGCTTGTCAGCGCTGTTTATTCCGAACCCGACAATGATGAACAACAGACCACAGAGTATAGAGAATATAGTGATGAACAAAAAGAGAAAAAGCAAAGAGCCAAGAAATATTGCATACCGTCACAAAAAATTAATCGCAGTGATTCAACGCTTAGCGATATGATCGACAGGCGTGAGCTGAATAACGATTCTGACGGCGAGGCGGCGGTGCGTGACGGACAGGAAACCATAGAAGCGCTTGTGCTTGTGAAAACATCCGATACGGAGTATTCACTGTTTTCACGGGATGAGGTGTTTGATATTACTTCTGTACCCGATAATGCACAGGCAAAGCTGATAGCAAAGCAAAGACTGAGATTGCCGGCATTTTTCAGTAAGTCTTATAATTTTGGTAAAACGATTGAGATACTGGCAAACGCAATGCCTCAGGCATGGAGAAATGCAAAATGGCTCAAAGGCGAGATATTGCTTTTGCTTGACGAAAATAACAAGATAAATCTGCTCGGCATAACGTATAAATACAGCACCGAAAGAGGTTTTGAAGAAATAAAGGAGGAAGAAAGCTGATATGGACAGAGAGTTCAATCTGATCGACGAACCGTGGATATGCGTCCGTGACAACGGGTGCGAGGTGAAAGAGATAAGCATAAGGCAGGTCTTTGAACACGCACAGGATTACACGGAGCTTGCAGGAGAAACAAAAACGCAGGATATGGCTGTGCTGAGATTTCTGCTTGCGATGATTTACACAGTATTTTCGAGGTATGACAAAAACGGTGATGAGGTTGATCCTGAGGATGATATTAATTATCTTACGGATAACTGGATTGAGGTATTTCGGAGCGGCAAATTTCCGATGAAGCCGTTTGAGAAGTATTTTGAAAAATGGTATGACCGTTTCTGGCTGTTTGATGAGGAGTATCCGTTTTATCAGTCTAACAAGGTAAACGGTAAAGGCAAGGCTACAAGTATAGCAAAAATGATCGGCTCGCTTTTTGAAAGTGCCAATAAGCCCAGACTTTTCTCTGACAGGAACAATGACGGAAGACTGCTTTCATATTCGGAAGCGGTTCGTTGGCTGTTACACATAATCTGTTTTGATGACATAGCGGCAAAACAACCTACACCTAAGAAACCGTGGGTAGGCAGGCTGGGACTTATAGCGGTCAGAGGAAACAACCTGTTTGAAACGCTTATGCTGAATTACAATGCTGAAAGTGATTCTGAATATGACGTGTATGTAAGCACTCCGTCATGGGAAAAGGATAACAACAATGCCGAGTTCAATACTCTGATACCTGTTCCCGATAATCAGGCAGCATTGCTTTCGTTGATGTCAAGACGTGTATATCTTTGCAGGAAAAACGGAAAGGTGAACGGTTATTATCTTTCAGGCGGAGATTATTTTGAAGAAGATGAAGTTTTCAGCGAGCAGATGACGCTCTGGAGGTCGTATAAAGAAAAAGGAAGTGACAGTACAAAATATAAACCTCTGCTTCACAAGCCTTCAACAAAGGCTTGGCAGGAATTCGGAAGTATCGCAGCACTTGAAGATGATGAAAATTCAAGTACTGCAAGAAAACCAGGTATTATAGCTCATATTGAATCGTACATAGACAAGGACTATCTTGACAACAGCTTTTTGCTTAACGTAACAACTGCATCTGTTATTTATGATTTCAAACAGATGACGTGCCTGCCCGTTATTGATTCTATCAGTGATGAACTGTCGTTCCATTCAGATCTGCTGATGAAAGTTGGGGAGGTATGGCGTTATCGTATAGGAAACGAGATAGGCAAATGCGACAAGGCAGCATATGCGGTAAACGTGCTGAGTCTTAATTTACAGAGAGCTGCAGGAGCAAGCGGTGACAAGCTATCCGGAGAAGACGCAAAGACGCAGTTCTACAGTATGATAGATAAGCCTTTCAGAGATTGGCTGTCACAGCTTGATACCGGATATGATATTGATGAATACACAGGTAAAATTGAAGATACTGTAAGGAAAATCGCAACAGTATTCGGAAACGGCTATATTCATCAGATGAGCGCAAATACGATTTTCGGTAGATATGAGAAGGACGGCAAGGATAAAAACCGTGTGACTTCGGTAGAGGCTCTTAACATTTTCAATGCTACAATAAATAAAATTTTCAGAAAAGAAGGTGATAACAAATGAGTAAGAGTGATATGGTTTATCGTTATACCGCATCAAAAATCGAGTATCTGCACAGCATTGCAGACACAGGAAGAGGCAAAGGCTATCTTGCCGAGCTGAGACACGGTATCGGTAAAAAGCCGGGAGAACTCCCGTCGCTTTGGTGGTTGATATTCGACAGGATTGATGAAGAACTTAAAGGTTCAAAGTGTGCGTCAAATGCAGAATGGGCAGTTTATACGGCTCTGACGTTGTACTCTTTGCATCAGCAGGGTAACGATAGATTTATGTATGAAAAGGGCTATACTCTGGGAAGAGCGGCTTATCACATTGCAAACAGCAATGATGATGAAGAACGTGTTGTAAACAGACTTAACCTTGTTGTAACATCAACGACAAAGGAAGAGCTTGCTTACCAGCTCAAAAGCATAGTTCAACTGCTCAAAGGCAAGAGTATACCGCTTGATTATGCTAAGCTTGCCGAAGAACTCTACAGGTTCAATTATCCTGAGCAGGCGGCAGATATAAAACTGTCGTGGGGAAGAGATTTCTATTCCGAAAAGTATAAGACCGAAAAAGATAATTCAAAAGGAGAGTAAAGAAAATGAGTAACGAAAGATTATATGTTGATTTCCATGTAGTGCAGACAGTTCCGCCTTCATGCGTAAACCGTGATGATACCGGCAGACCTAAAACTGCTTTTTACGGCGGTGCAAACAGAGCGAGAGTGTCAAGCCAGTCGTGGAAGCATGCAATGCGCCTTATGTTCAATGAACTTTTTACAAGTGAAGAACTCGGCTACAGAACAATGCACGCTGTTGATCTTATTGCAAATGAAATCAAAAAGCTTGACAGCAGTTTTGACGATGAAACAGCCGTTAAGGAAGCTATAAAGGCAATGAACTCGGCAGGTGTGAAAATAAACGAAAAGAAGGATAATAAAACAGGAGCACTGTTCTTTATAAGTGCTGTGCAGGCTAATAATCTTGCACAACTTGTTATAAGCGGTGAAAAAGACGCCAAGCTCTATAAGCAGGCGCTTAAAGAAACGCCTTCTGTTGATATCGCTTTATTTGGAAGAATGGTAGCGGACGATGCTGACCTGAATGTAGATGCAGCATCGCAGGTTGCTCACAGCATTTCAACTCATGCTGTTCAGAATGAGTATGACTACTTTACGGCAGTAGACGATTGCTCGCCTGAGGACAGTGCGGGTGCGGGACATCTCGGAACAACAGAATTCAATTCTTCAACGCTTTACAGATATGCGACCGTGAATGTCGCACAGCTTAAGAAATCAATAGGTGTTTCTGTAGCAGAAGTCATAAAGGGATTTGCCGAAGCATTTATCTGCTCTATGCCTACCGGTAAGCAGAACTCATACGCAAACAGAACATATCCCGATATGGTTTATGTGACGATCAGAAAAGATCAGCCTGTAAACCTTGTCGGTGCATTTGAAAAGCCGGTTATCAGCAATAACGGCTATGTTGAAGAGTCTGTGAAGAAATTACAGGAGTATGCAGGCAAGGTATACGACAACTTCAGCGGAAAGCCTGTAAAGAGCTTTATGATAGGTGCGGACGCTATATCCGATGCCGAAAGGGTAAATCTTGACGAGCTGCTTGAAAAGCTTTATAGCTACATAAAAGATGAGGTGGTATAATGCCTGTACTGCTGCTCAGACTTGCCGCTCCGTTGCAGTCATGGGGCGTTGAGTCGAAATTTGATACGCGCCGCACGCTCGGATATCCGACCAAGAGCGGCGTAATCGGACTTGTGGCATCGGCTATGGGAAGAGAGAGGACAGAACCTCTTGACGACCTTAATGAGCTTAAAATCGGTATCAGAGTAGAGAACGAGGGTCGGCAGATAAGGGATTATCACACTGCCAACGGTGAAAAAACAAAGAAATATATCACGCACCGCTTTTACCTTTCCGATGCGACTTTCCTTGTTGGGCTCGAACATAAAGACGCAGGGTTTATAGAAAAAATCGAAGACGCTCTGAAGCATCCGGCGTTTCCGCTGTTTCTGGGCAGGCGCTCATGCCCGCCTACGCTTCCGCTTGTATGGGGACTGCGTGACGGAGATCTTCTTGATGTGCTTAAATCAGAAAGTCCGTTGCTTGACAAACAGCAGAGAAAAAACGCCGACACAAGGCTCAGAATTATTACAGAAAGCGAAGACGGTCCTGCAATAATCAAGGATGTTCCTGTTTCGTTTGATCCGACATTCAGACGTTTCGGGCTGCGGAAAATAAAGGACTGCTATGTGGAGATTGATAAGCCGGACAGCACGGCGGATATGGTTTCTGCAGAGCACGACCCTATGGCTGAATTGAGGTGAAACAATGTACTTATCAAGAGTTTATCTGGATCTGTCAAACCGCAATACATTGAAGGCGGTCAATTCCCGCAGTGTTCTGCACGGAGCTGTAGAAGCGGCGCTTACGGATGACCGTTCAAGAAAGCTCTGGCGCATCGACAGTCTTGGAGGAGAGCTTTATCTGATGATTCTCAGTAATCAGAAGCCCGACTTATCTGTTATAGCATTGCAGTTCGGTGATACCGGCAGAGCAGGAGAAACAAGAGAATATGATGGTCTGCTTGGCAGAATAAAAAAGGGTGATATATGGCAGTTCCGCCTTACCGCAAATCCGGTGAAAACGGATAATGTAAAACAGGGACAGGGTAAGAAAAGGGCGGTCACCATTGTTGACTTTCAAAAGCAGTGGCTGATGGACAGAGCAGAAAAGAACGGGTTCTGCCTTAGCGAAGATTCATTTGATGTGGTTCAGAACAAGTGGTGCAGATTTTTCAAAAAGGACAACAGAGTAGTAACTCTTCTGTCGGTGACGTTTGAAGGACTGCTTGAAGTGACGGATGAAGAACTGTTCAAAAATATGCTCATAAACGGAATAGGCAGAGGAAAAGCGTACGGTATGGGACTTATGACCGTAATGCGTCCGGGAAATAATACAAATGGCTGAAATACCCGGAATGATAAAACCCGATATCGTAGAACTGCCGCAGATTGCCGACAGAATTACATTTCTGTATCTGGAACATTGTAAAATAAACAGAAAAGACAGTGCAATCACCGTTATTGACGAGAACGGCGTTACGCATATACCATCGGGTACAATTTCTGTACTTATGTTAGGTCCCGGAACTGATGTTTCACACAGGGCTATGGAGCTTATTGGCGACAGCGGAATAAGCATATGCTGGGTTGGTGAGCAAGGCGTCAGATATTATGCCGGCGGCAGACCGCTGACGCACAGTTCTAGGCTTATTGTAAAACAAGCGGAAATGGTCACAAACCAGCGCAAGCATCTTGATGTTGTCAGAAAGATGTATATGATGCGTTTCCCCGATGAGGATGTTTCGGGCCTTACTCTGCAACAGCTGAGAGGTCGTGAGGGCAGTCGTATAAGAAAAGTGTACAGACAGCAGTCTGAAAAATGGAATGTCGAATGGAACGGTCGTGTATACAATCACGAAGATTTCCAGTCGTCCGATCCTGTCAATCAGGCTCTGTCGGCGGCACATGCCTGCCTTTACGGGCTTGCTCACGCTGTTATATGTTCTATGGGGTGTTCGCCTGCACTGGGGTTTGTACATATCGGTCACGAATGTTCGTTCGTATATGATATAGCCGATCTTTATAAAGCTGAAGTCACGATACCGATATCTTTTGAAGCGGCTGCATCGGTAAATGATGATATATCAAGATTTGTACGGCATAGAGTCCGTGACGAAATGGTGAAAGCCCATATGCTTGAGCGAATGGTACACGATATAAAATATCTGCTGATGCCTGAAGAAAATCCGGATGACGAAAAAGTCATGTATCTGTGGAATGATAAAAACGAACCTCTCGATTACGGTAAACAATACAGGTGACGATATGATGGTAGTAATTACACTGAGTTGTTGTCCGCCTAAACTACGCGGAGATCTTTCCAGGTGGATGCAGGAAATAGATACAGGCGTGTATGTCGGAAATCTGAACGCAAGAGTTCGTGATAACGTATGGGACAGAGTGTGTTCAAACATCGGAAATGGTCACGCTTCAATGTCATACAGCTCAAATAACGAGCAGAAACTGGAATTTCGTATTCACAATACACAATGGGAACCGGTAGATTATGATGGCATAAAGCTTATAAAAAGACGTGTGACAAAAAGTGATGATGAAAACGTTATTCGTCCGAAAGCTATGACAAATCACATAAATCGTTTATCGGAGAAAAAACAGAAATCATCCGGTGTATCGGATACATATACGGTAATCGATATTGAAACAACGGGACTTAATCCTGATGATGAAATAATAGAACTCGGTGCAGTAACGGTTGAAAACGGATCAGTAGCAGAAACATATTCTGTGCTTGTCAAAACGGATAAAAAAATACCGGAGGCGATTATCAGGCTTACAGGTATAACGGAGGAATTACTGGCAAATGAGGGAGCAGAAAAAAGTAAAGCGCTTGGTGAGTTTGCAATGCGATGTAGCGGAAAACCTCTGGTTGGGCATAATATCGGTTTTGACTTGAATTTTATTAAATCTGCGTGTGCTGAAAACAAAATTGATTTTGTTCCGTCAAAAATTATTGATACAGTTAAAATATCAAGAAAATTACTTGATATTAATTCATATTCATTATCAGCTATTGCGGATTATTTCGATTTGCATTATAATAAAGACAGGATTCATAGGGCACTTGACGATTGTCTGCTTACACAAAGGATCTATGAAAAGTTAAAGGAAATCTAAGCGGTTGATTTTGCAAAACCGCTATTTTCCTTGATTTCTTTAGTCTTGTCCCCACACGCATGGGGATGATCCCAAAACGACAGCCCTAAGGGCAGGAGGAAAAACCTTGTCCCCACACGCATGGGGATGATCCTCGCCGAACGGTTTGAGTGTGGCAAGTATACTACTTGTCCCCACACGCATGGGGATGATCCCAAGCGGTAAAATCTTGTTGCACCAATACTTTACTTGTCCCCACACGCATGGGGATGATCCTACAATACCGAATATAGTATTTGCTGTCCAAGTCTTGTCCCCACACGCATGGGGATGATCCTTAATTTTGTTAAGGACGTCACAAAATCGGTGGCTTGTCCCCACACGCATGGGGATGATCCTATCCGTCGGCATAAACCCCCTCAAAGATGGATCTTGTCCCCACACGCATGGGGATGATCCTATTGCGCAGTTAATATTTATATCAGCTTTAGACTTGTCCCCACACGCATGGGGATGATCCTAAAAAGCCCCGAATTAATCGGGGCTGTGTTCCCTTGTCCCCACACGCATGGGGATGATCCTGAGTGGCGGGCTATAGAGAGGGAGGTATAAATCTTGTCCCCACACGCATGGGGATGATCCTCTATATGACGGTTTTGTGATAGTTTGATGAAACTTGTCCCCACACGCATGGGGATGATCCTATATCGCCACAGATATATCACGACAATCAGCGACTTGTCCCCACACGCATGGGGATGATCCTGGCACGGGCACTTGATAACCTTCCGCGACAGTCTTGTCCCCACACGCATGGGGATGATCCTGAGTGGCGGGCTATAGAGAGGGAGGTATAAATCTTGTCCCCACACGCATGGGGATGATCCTTATCAGCTATCTTAAACAATCACCTATCACAACTTGTCCCCACACGCATGGGGATGATCCCAACTGTGTAACCTCTTTTCTGCATTTCAATCAGCTTGTCCCCACACGCATGGGGATGATCCTTAATTGCTCGAATAAAGGAATGCAAGAAGGAGCTTGTCCCCACACGCATGGGGATGATCCTTAACAGGGCTTGCGCCACCGATTTTGTGTCGTCTTGTCCCCACACGCATGGGGATGATCCTGTGCAGATTAACGTTAATTACATCATATCAGACTTGTCCCCACACGCATGGGGATGATCCTGGCAAAACTTTTGTTACAGTGACATCACCGCCCTTGTCCCCACACGCATGGGGATGATCCGCGTGGACGCTGTATACGACGAGCGAAGCAGAGCTTGTCCCCACACGCATGGGGATGATCCCATTTTTCATTGTCAGTATTTCGTTTTGGTCTGCTTGTCCCCACACGCATGGGGATGATCCTTAAGATAGGTAGAAGCGGAGAAATCCGTCTGACTTGTCCCCACACGCATGGGGATGATCCTATCGCTTATAAGGCTATCTGTTATTTCGTCGACTTGTCCCCACACGCATGGGGATGATCCTTTCCTTGCCCGTGATTTGGGTAAAAGTGGCATCTTGTCCCCACACGCATGGGGATGATCCCTATCACAACACTATCATATAGTTTTCACAAAACTTGTCCCCACACGCATGGGGATGATCCTGGCAAAACTTTTGTTACAGTGACATCACCGCCCTTGTCCCCACACGCATGGGGATGATCCGCGTGGACGCTGTATACGACGAGCGAAGCAGAGCTTGTCCCCACACGCATGGGGATGATCCCATTTTTCATTGTCAGTATTTCGTTTTGGTCTGCTTGTCCCCACACGCATGGGGATGATCCTTAAGATAGGTAGAAGCGGAGAAATCCGTCTGACTTGTCCCCACACGCATGGGGATGATCCTATCGCTTATAAGGCTATCTGTTATTTCGTCGACTTGTCCCCACACGCATGGGGATGATCCTTTCCTTGCCCGTGATTTGGGTAAAAGTGGCATCTTGTCCCCACACGCATGGGGATGATCCTTAATGGTGGTGGTATAGTGCCACCACCATTATCTTGTCCCCACACGCATGGGGATGATCCTCTGCACATCGTCCATATCAAGATTAATATTTTCTTGTCCCCACACGCATGGGGATGATCCTTGGCGGTTCGCCATGCCAAGATTTGTGCAGTATGCTTGTCCCCACACGCATGGGGATGATCCTATGTTTTCGCCACAGCTTGCCTAAAACGTAATCTTGTCCCCACACGCATGGGGATGATCCTAACCCGACAAGCGTCTTGCCCTTGCGGAATGCCTTGTCCCCACACGCATGGGGATGATCCCTTGCTTGCGTGTCGGCTTTTTGGGCGTAGTCGCTTGTCCCCACACGCATGGGGATGATCCTATGCCGTTGCTTTTTAGGCGGCTTAGGTGGTCCTTGTCCCCACACGCATGGGGATGATCCTATTTGCGTTTGTTAATACAATGCCAAATATAGCTTGTCCCCACACGCATGGGGATGATCCTATCTTAAATCAACCATACTCGGCAGGGCTTAACTTGTCCCCACACGCATGGGGATGATCCCGTTCACAAAACTATCATACAGATTACACATAACTTGTCCCCACACGCATGGGGATGATCCTCTGATAAATCGTTTATTATCATTAAGTCTATGCTTGTCCCCACACGCATGGGGATGATCCAGGGCAGGAGGAAAAACAAATGGAACAGGTATTCTTGTCCCCACACGCATGGGGATGATCCTGATTATCGCACACATCCTGAGATGCGTGCAGACTTGTCCCCACACGCATGGGGATGATCCTTGCTGAGCCTATTGGGATATAGATGACCTTGCCTTGTCCCCACACGCATGGGGATGATCCTACCCAAGGTTTGCGCTTCCTTTTTCAATTTCCCTTGTCCCCACACGCATGGGGATGATCCTTGTATGACAGGCATGTCAAAATTGCCTGTTTGCTTGTCCCCACACGCATGGGGATGATCCCGGTCTGCGTTGTTTCGGGGGTTGAGGTTGTGTCTTGTCCCCACACGCATGGGGATGATCCCACAGGATACAGTTTCGGCAAGCATTTGCATTTCTTGTCCCCACACGCATGGGGATGATCCTAATTCGATAAGCGAATGTTTTAATCTTAAAATCTTGTCCCCACACGCATGGGGATGATCCTCTTTGCCCGAGGAGCTTACCAGGTCAATGCCGCTTGTCCCCACACGCATGGGGATGATCCTAAGATTTGTTGTTTTTCCCCTCGACCGAGGGGCTTGTCCCCACACGCATGGGGATGATCCTTGTTATCTCGTACCACTGCCCCATATCTGATACTTGTCCCCACACGCATGGGGATGATCCTGCGGTTTGGGTCTAAAGCTGATATAAATATTACTTGTCCCCACACGCATGGGGATGATCCCCCTCTTTTGCGAGCTCCTCAAGACGCTTGTTTCTTGTCCCCACACGCATGGGGATGATCCCTCCCCGTCGGACATATCACTATCAAAATCGCTCTTGTCCCCACACGCATGGGGATGATCCCAAACTTTTCGCCTTTTTGTAAAAATCTGTTAACTTGTCCCCACACGCATGGGGATGATCCTCAGCAATATCCGTTGTGCTTACCAGCTCGCCTCTTGTCCCCACACGCATGGGGATGATCCCGATACCCTTTATACTCCATCTCAAGCTTTTGACTTGTCCCCACACGCATGGGGATGATCCTATATAACAACCCTCGACGGTAAGGTCGAGCCGCTTGTCCCCACACGCATGGGGATGATCCCTATGTTGTCATAGTGTGTTGTGTCGTTAAACCCTTGTCCCCACACGCATGGGGATGATCCTGATAAAGGCGAGGTAGAAATATATCAGACCTTCTTGTCCCCACACGCATGGGGATGATCCCATCGCCCTGCCGCACACTGACGGGGATTTATACTTGTCCCCACACGCATGGGGATGATCCCATCAAAAACTGCGGTATTACAGCTTCGCAGATCTTGTCCCCACACGCATGGGGATGATCCCTGTAATATTTTGACAAAAGACGGTGCAACCGTCTTGTCCCCACACGCATGGGGATGATCCCTTAAGCTATCATCATAGACGAGCGGTAAAATCCTTGTCCCCACACGCATGGGGATGATCCTCCGTCCGCAAAGCATACTTTAACACTTGTAAACTTGTCCCCACACGCATGGGGATGATCCTGCAACAAGCAATCGGAAACCCAAGACTTGAAACTTGTCCCCACACGCATGGGGATGATCCTGATTCAAAGCTATTGTGTTATTGTTGATAGCTCTTGTCCCCACACGCATGGGGATGATCCTGCCCCAGTCAGTTGATGTGCGCTACCTTGAGCCTTGTCCCCACACGCATGGGGATGATCCTGCCCTAAAAGTACCGCAGTTTGCTCAAAGTCACTTGTCCCCACACGCATGGGGATGATCCTGCCCCTGATACTTAAGGGTTATCTCGTACCATCTTGTCCCCACACGCATGGGGATGATCCTACCCGCCGTTGCTTGTGATAGGCGATTGTTTACTTGTCCCCACACGCATGGGGATGATCCCCCTCTTTTGCGAGCTCCTCAAGACGCTTGTTTCTTGTCCCCACACGCATGGGGATGATCCTCAACTATCGCAAAAGGTCGCCAAGTCAAAAAACTTGTCCCCACACGCATGGGGATGATCCTCTGCTTGAATTTTTAAAACTTCCAAGAATGTTCTTGTCCCCACACGCATGGGGATGATCCTTTGTTGCAAGCAGTTTGCTTCCCAGCCCATCCCTTGTCCCCACACGCATGGGGATGATCCTTTACCGTTATTGACAAAGCGTATATATATAAGCTTGTCCCCACACGCATGGGGATGATCCTATAAATGCGCAAAAAACACCTATACTGATAAACTTGTCCCCACACGCATGGGGATGATCCTGTTTGGATATACGGTCAATGCCCTAAAAGTACCTTGTCCCCACACGCATGGGGATGATCCCGATTTTTTGCCATATATTACAGGCTGATTACCCTTGTCCCCACACGCATGGGGATGATCCCTGGAAAATGAATGGGATAGAGGCATATTTGTACTTGTCCCCACACGCATGGGGATGATCCCTCCCCTCTCTTACTGTAGTCTTACTCGGTTACCTTGTCCCCACACGCATGGGGATGATCCTAAATAAGATGTCATATAGCTTATTTTTTTATCCTTGTCCCCACACGCATGGGGATGATCCCATACCGAGCGGAGATTTTACCGTGTCCTGTCCCTTGTCCCCACACGCATGGGGATGATCCTATCCGCCGCAATGTTCATAGGGCAAGTTTCATCTTGTCCCCACACGCATGGGGATGATCCTCAACACAGGAGGAAAACGTAAAATGAAAAAGGCTTGTCCCCACACGCATGGGGATGATCCCAAAGACACGGAAAGCGTTGAGTTGAACTCTTACTTGTCCCCACACGCATGGGGATGATCCTCCGTCTGATAATGCTTAACGGCTCGATGGCAACTTGTCACCACACGCATGGGGATGATCCCAACCTCTGCTTTGTTTCCTCGCAATTGTCTTGCTTGTCCCCACACGCATGGGGATGATCCTATAACTTGCGTTAAATGTCACATCAAAGAAATCTTGTCCCCACACGCATGGGGATGATCCCCAACGGCGGTTATACGCAACTGTGGATAGCGGCTTGTCCCCACACGCATGGGGATGATCCCTGTGACAAAATTGCAGTTGAAAATCCTGTCGGCTTGTCCCCACACGCATGGGGATGATCCTGTCACACTTAGCAGTGCTTGCGCCACCGATTTCTTGTCCCCACACGCATGGGGATGATCCTCCCTGCTGTCACAAAGGAAAACATGAACGATACTTGTCCCCACACGCATGGGGATGATCCCGTCAGACCTGTTCTCACCGCCGTTCATAAAGCCTTGTCCCCACACGCATGGGGATGATCCTATGCGCTCCGAGGTGGCTAGGTTTTTTAAATCCTTGTCCCCACACGCATGGGGATGATCCCATGGATAAAGTTGAGTTCCTCGGTCACATCAACTTGTCCCCACACGCATGGGGATGATCCTGAGTGGCGAGCTATAGAGAGTGAGGTGTGATTCTTGTCCCCACACGCATGGGGATGATCCTTTTGCAACCAAGGGGTCAGAATAACTGTATTGCTTGTCCCCACACGCATGGGGATGATCCTATACATCGCCGAGAGTAACCGTACCGCAGGTACTTGTCCCCACACGCATGGGGATGATCCTATGAAACTGTCAACACTGTTGACAATTGTATTCTTGTCCCCACACGCATGGGGATGATCCTAACCGCACCCTGCGACGAGATTACCTCGTCCTCTTGTCCCCACACGCATGGGGATGATCCTCACGGCAACCTTGACCAGACATTTCAAGCAACCTTGTCCCCACACGCATGGGGATGATCCTTTTGGCTTCAATGCTCCGGAGCTGATTAAGAACTTGTCCCCACACGCATGGGGATGATCCTACACCGTCGCCAGCATAGTAGTTTTCACAAACCTTGTCCCCATACGCGTGGGGATGATCCTTAGATGAAGACTATTTGTTCCCGCCTGAACTTCTTGTCCCCATACGCGTGGGGATGATCCTTAGATTTGGAACTTGCAAATTATCCAATTCATCTTGTCCCCATACGCGTGGGGATGATCCCAGGAACGTGCTTGCGGATATGGATTTCTCCGGCTTGTCCCCATACGCATGGGGATGATCCCCTTGCCTGTGCCTATGTCACGTTCATTTACAACTTGTCCCCATACGCGTGGGGATGATCCGTTACCGGACAATCCCCCGACAGGTGCAAGCGACTTGTCCCCATACGCGTGGGGATGATCCCGATATATTATCTCAAAGAGGCATTCTGCAACACTTGTCCCCATACGCGTGGGGATGATCCTAAATATACAAGGCAAAATAAGCGCATACCTTTCTTGTCCCCACACGCGTGGGGATGATCCTGGCGCAAAGTTTTCAGACGGCTCTACCCCTTTCTTGTCCCCACACGCGTGGGGATGATCCGATCAACGATAATGCAATTAGCGTTAAGATTATCTTGTCCCCACACGCGTGGGGATGATTCGTCGAAGATTATAAAATCTCCGTTCGGCGCAATCTTGTCCCCACACGCGTGGGGATGATCCCTACCGCTAAAGCCAGTCGTAGAGCCACTTTAGCTTGTCCCCACACGCGTGGGGATGATCCCTTTCGTCCCAATACATAACATCACCTACCTAACTTGTCCCCACACGCGTGGGGATGATCCCACCGCTGAATTATAATCTGGCACATCACGATGCTTGTCCCCATACGCGTGGGGATGATCCTATTCTGTGCTTCCATAATAGCACGAATTTTTGCTTGTCCCCATACGCGTGGGGATGATCCTCTTAAATTTGATGGTACTTTTATCTTGTCTTACCTGTCCCCATACGCGTTGGGATGATCCCTGCCCGTCTGGCACATCACTGCCAAAGTCGGACTTGTCCCCATACGCGTGGGGATGATCCTACAGTCAGCTTGACGAATTCTCCCGTGAGCAGCTTGTCCCCATACGCGTGGGGATGATCCTTCTGCGACGCAGAGTTTCGGATTGCGTTGAGCCTTGTCCCCATACGCGTGGGGATGATCCGCCGGGACTGCTTTCACAATCCCGGTAAATTACCTTGTCCCCATACGCGTGGGGATGATCACCGTTAGCAGCTGACCAATTATAATATCAAAAACTTGTCCCCACATGCGTGGGATGATTCTTACCTCTTTGTTTTGTGTTTGTAAGCACACTACTAAGCATACCGTCATCTATCGCTACGGAAAACGCTACCGACTTGATTGATTTTCCGGCAAGTACCTTTGCCACCAATTCGTAGCGTTCTTCGGCACTCCATTCTTTGTGTCGATTTTTTGTTTTAACACCTCCGGATTGCAAGCATATTCGAGCTGAACCCATTTCCTTATCATCTTGCGGAAATTTGTCTCATTTGCTCCTTCCAGTGTTTTCATCAATTCTCCTTTTCTGTATTTTTCAACCGCTTTTCTTTTGTACTCATAATCGTATTTCACAAAAATACCCTCCTTACCGGATGTCTGGTAAGGAGGGTAAATATCGCTATAACAACGGGGTTAACGTATTTTTTGAGTATATTACTTTATATCTGCGTGGTGTGCCTGAATTGACTTTACGCCGAAGTGCTTGTTTGCTTTAAGTGACTTTATACCCTCGATGCTTGCCTTAGCTGCCGCCATTGTTGTGATATAAGGCACCTTATGTCTGATTGCTGACTTGCGGATGTAGCTGTCATCGTTTGCACTCGTCTTTCCTGCGGGTGTGTTGATGATAAGCTGAATATCGCCGTTTGCTATTGCATCGGTGATGTTGGGTCTGCCTTCGTACATCTTGTTGATACGTTCAGCGGTGATGCCTGCGTCCTTTATCATATCATAGCTCTTGCCTGTTGCAAGGATACGGAAACCAAGCTCGCTGAATGATTTTGCAATTTCAAGCAGTTCGGGCTTATCTCTGTCGCATACGCTGAGGAGAACAGTTCCCCCAAGAGGAAGCTTTACCTGTGTTGCTTCCTGAGCCTTGTAGTACGCTTCTCCGAAGGTGGGAGCGATTCCGAGAACCTCGCCTGTTGAACGCATTTCGGGACCGAGAACGGGGTCAACCTCCTGGAACATATTGAATGGGAATACCGCTTCCTTAACGCCGTAGTGATTGATAACCTTGTCGTGAAGCTCGGGTACGGGGGAGGGCTTGCCTGTCAGCGATGATGTGATTATCTGAGTAGCAAGCTGTACCATGTTTATATTGCAAACCTTTGATACCAGCGGTACTGTACGGGACGCTCTGGGGTTAGCTTCAAGAACATAGACAGTATCGTCTTCAATAGCGTACTGCATATTCATAAGACCGCATACATTCATTTCAACAGCAATCTTCTTTGTGTAATCCTTGATTGTTGTGACTTGCTTTTCCGTAAGGTTCATAGAGGGCAGGATACAAGCGGAGTCACCGGAGTGAACACCTGCAAGCTCAATATGCTCCATAACAGCGGGAACAAAGCAGTTCTTGCCGTCCGAGATAGCGTCAGCCTCGCACTCTGTTGCGTGGTGGAGGAAACGGTCTATCAGTATAGGTCTGTCGGGGGTAACGCCTACTGCCGCAGACATATAGACCTTCATCATTTCGTCATCGTGAACAATCTCCATACCTCTGCCGCCGAGAACGTATGAAGGACGCACCATTACGGGATAACCGATGCGGTTTGCGATTTCAAGCGCTTCGTCAACGTTTACAGCCATTCCGGATTCGGGCATCGGGATTCCGAGTTTGTCCATCATAGCACGGAAGTGATCTCTGTCTTCCGCAAGGTCGATAGTTTCGGGAGTTGTGCCGAGAATGTTTACGCCGTATTTCTTAAGGTCGCTTGCAAGGTTGAGCGGTGTCTGACCGCCGAACTGAGCGATAACGCCGAGCGGCTTTTCCTTATCGTGAATCGAAAGAACGTCTTCAAGGGTGAGCGGCTCAAAGTAGAGCTTATCCGATGTATCGTAGTCGGTTGAAACTGTTTCGGGGTTGCAGTTTACAATGATAGATTCAAAGCCGAGCTTTTTGAGTGCAAGTGCCGCATGAACGCAGCAGTAGTCAAATTCGATACCCTGACCTATTCTGTTGGGACCGCCGCCGAGAATCATTATCTTGGGCTTGTCGCTGACAGGGCTTTTATCCTCGTCAAGATGATAGGTGGAGTAGTAGTAAGCCGCATTATCAGTACCGCTTACATGAACGCCTTCCCACGCTTCCTTTATGCCGAAGCCGATACGGGCATTTCTGATCTCTTCCTCTGTAACCTCAAGAAGTGAGCTTAAATAACGGTCGGAGAAACCGTCCAGCTTTGCCTGCTTTAGTACAGCCTTTTCGGGAACAGAACCCTTGATCTTGAGCAGTGCTTCTTCTTCGTCAACAAGCTCCTTCATCTGCTGTAAGAACCAGTCCTTAATCTTTGTAAGGGCGTGAATCTCTTCAATAGTAGCACCTTTACGCAGAGCTTCATATATAACAAACTGTCTTTCGCTTGTGGGGTATCTCAGCTGTGCTAAAAGCTCTTCCTTTGTCATATCGTGGAAGTTCTTTGCAAAGCCAAGACCGTATCTGTCCTTTTCAAGTGAACGTATAGCCTTCTGGAAAGCCTCTTTATAGGTCTTGCCGATGCTCATTACTTCACCGACAGCTCTCATCTGTGTTCCGAGTTTATCCTCTGCGCCCTTGAACTTTTCGAATGCCCAACGTGCAAACTTGATTACAATATAATCTCCGTCAGGGTAATACTTGTCGAGTGTGCCGTACTTACCGCAGGGAATATCCCCCAGCGTCAGACCGCAGGCAAGGAGGGCGGAAACGAAGGCAATAGGGAAGCCTGTAGCCTTTGAAGCAAGAGCGGAAGAACGTGATGTTCTCGGGTTTATTTCGATTACAACAATACGTCCTGTTTCGGGATTGCGGGCAAACTGACAGTTGCAGCCGCCGATAACCTCGATGGATTCGATAATGCGGTAAGACATTTCCTGAAGCTCTTTCTGAACATCTTCGGGAATAGTCAGCATAGGAGCAGAGCAGAACGAGTCGCCTGTATGCACGCCGATGGGGTCGATGTTTTCGATAAAGCAAACGGTGATTTTATTGTTATCGGCATCACGGACAACTTCAAGCTCAAGCTCTTCCCAGCCGAAGATACATTCCTCGACAAGAACCTGACCTACAAGAGATGCCTGCAAGCCTCTTTCGCATACGACCTTAAGCTCGTCTACATTATAAACCATTCCGCCGCCGGCACCGCCCATTGTATAGGCAGGACGAAGAACAACAGGGTACTTGAGTTCCTCGGCTATCTTGACAGCTTCATCAATCGTGTAAGCAACTTCACTTCTCGGCATACCGATACCGAGATCCTTCATTGCGTTCTTGAACTCGATACGGTCTTCACCACGTTCGATAGCGTCAACCTGAACGCCGATTACCTGTACGTTGAACTTTTTCAGTACGCCTGCCTTGTCAAGCTCAGAGCAGAGATTAAGTCCTGACTGACCGCCGAGGTTGGGCAGAAGCGCATCGGGACGTTCCTGCTCGATAATCTGAGTAAGTCTGTCGAGGTTGAGCGGTTCAATATAAGTGATGTCCGCTACATCGGGGTCGGTCATAATAGTTGCGGGGTTTGAGTTTACAAGAACTATCTCGTAACCGAGCTTCTTGAGTGCTTTACAAGCCTGTGTGCCTGAATAGTCAAACTCACAAGCCTGACCTATGATGATAGGGCCGGAGCCTATTATCATAATTTTGTTAATGTCCTGTCTTTTTGGCATATTTCTCATCCTTACCGCACTTTTGCAGTGCGAAATTTTTATTTGCCGTATTGTTGGCATATTTTATTAGGATAATAATATCACAAAATCCGACAGAATGCAATAGAAAACTTCTTAATTAAGGAAATTTCAGACGTCGATAAACTTAACATTCAATCAACATTTCTTGATTGAATGTTAAGTTCACAATAAAATAAAGCCGACCCGCTGAAAGGTCGGCTGACAATATCCGGTTATGCTTTTTCAAATATAAGAATCTTCTGTGCGATTTTCTTTAAAAAAGGTAGCTTTCTGAACGGCTTCAATACCGGCATTATAACTGACATACCACGGATGATATCGTCATTTTTTATACATCTGAAACCGTCTGCCGCTTTACCTAAATCATCAAAGGTATCAGCACCAAACACGAATTTTGCACCGGTGTCATGAATTGATTTTTCGGTATGCTCCTTGTTTACCCACTTTTTAGCAATGCACTCCATAAGCACTGTCGCATTATCGAATTTATCTCTGATAATCGACAGCATCTGAGCGTTTTCATCAGAGGTCAGATACATTGAAAGACCTTCGATTATAAATAGCATTTTTCCTCTTTTTGTTACCTTGTCAGCCCAAGCGGGATCGGTTGCGGAAATGCCTATTGTAGACACCCTGCCTGATTCGTGATATATTGCGTCACGAACCTCTATAGTTTCCGGCAGATCGACATTGTACCATATTATTCTGCCGTTATCCATACGGTAAAATCTTGTGTCAAGTCCGCAGGCTATGTTTACAACTGTGCAATCGGGATTTTTGTTTATAAAGTCTTTGACCAATTCGTCAAATACGATGGTTCGTGCGATTACTCCGTTGCTCATCGTAGAATCCTTTTCCGCTTTTGAAAAGTCATAATCAATTTTTCCGACAAGCTCTATTGCCTTTGCGTCATAAAATTTAGCATTCTTTTTTCTTGAATATTTGGCTCTTGCGTAAAAACTCTGTAGCATAGTTTCTGCTGAGCCTGTAAGCAGTGGATTGATTTTTTTGTCTTCCATAATATCTCCGTTAATACACAAATACATTTTAGTTAATCCCGACTAACCAAAATCATTTTACCACAAAAATGCGCCTCTGTCAATAAGAATCCAAGAGTATTGCGGCTGAAGAGCGGATTTAAACAGGTTATAATCGGTTATAAATCAAAATTTCATAATATCGAAATAAAATGTAAAAAAAGACTTGACAAAGGAGTCAGGATTTGTTATAATAAATCACGTTGTGAAAACAACCCAAAAGTTTATAGCTTTTGAGCCACTAGCTCAGGCGGCAGAGCACCTGCCTTTTAAGCAGGGTGTCCCGGGTTCGATTCCCGGGTGGCTCACCAACAATCCCTTTAGCAATGCGGATTTATGCAGTTGCTAAGGGGATTTTTTGTATCACAAAATAGTTGTTTGTAATACAAAATTAAGCCGCAGCTACGCCGATCGAGTAATCAGACGTGTTATTTTGAATTACAAAACGGCACAGCAGAACGAATATACCGTTCGATATGATTCAGATTAACAAGCAGCTTTTCTTTTTTCAAGATTTCATCATCAACAGACGATAAATAACGCTTACGTTCTGCAATCTTCTTTTCCAACTTTGGAAGCTCGTCAACATAAGAATGAACCAATGTTTCAATCTTTTCGGAAAGACCTACACCGGACATCGACATTAACAAGTTGTAAGTTTCTTCGGTCAATCTGATTGACTTTTGTATGTTCTTCATTTGTATCTATCCTTTCATTATTCACCATATAATCAAGATGACTTCTATGCTTGCTTTGAAGCAAACGTTTATTCTGCGCCAAATGTAAGTACATTGATGTGACTTGAAGATCTGAATGACCTAATATCAATCGTAACGTTTCCAAGTCGCCACCATCAACAAGATAATTTGTAGCAAATGTGTGACGCAATAAATGCGGGTGCAATCTATCTATCCCGGTGCACTTTTTCAATTTTTGGAATACCTGTTTTATTGTATTCGCATTGCAAGCATTACCGAAACGATCCACAAAAACCGGATCAGATCCACCAGCTCCGGCACGGTAATAAGCTATGTAATGTAATAATACGTCATGTGACATTTTGCCGAGCGGCACAAATCTTTGCTTGCAACCTTTACCCGTAACAAGCAAAAAATCGTGCTTCAAATCCACGTTACACATCTTCAAAGATAATATTTCACCACGGCGAAGACCGCTATCGCACATAAGGACGACCCAACAGCGATTACGGCACTCGAGAACGGTTTCACCGAAACAATCAAGTATCAACTTAATTTCTTCATCATCAAGCGGTAATTTTTCTGTTTTGTGAATCTTAGTTGTTTTCAATTTACGACTGAAGTCTGGGATCAGATCTTCCAGAATACAAAAATTGTAGAACGCCTTTACGGCTCTAACGTGACTGTTTACGCTGGTACTTTTCAACGGCTTTCCATTGTGCTCGTATTCGTGAAGCAAAAATGAACAATATGCCTTGTAATTAAATATAGTCAGATCGTCAAGCATTGCATCAGCTCCGAGCCAGCGGAAAAATGCGAAGAGATTTTCACGGTACCACAATAACGTCTTCGGGCTGTTATTCCTGAAAAGCTGTTCATCAATAAACATATCAAATGCTTCTGTAACTTTCATGTCAACCCCTTTGTTACCCAATCGTCCCCGGCAGGAACATAATTTGTATTACAATTGTGCTCGATCGCCGGTGAAGCTGTGGCTGTGTTTGTATTACAATTGCGCTCGAGCTCCGGCAAAGCTACGGCTGTGTTTGTATTACAATTGCGCTCGAGCTCCGGCGCAGCTGCAACTGTATTTGTATTACAATTATTTTCAGCAGCAATACGTGCCTTGTATTCGTCAATCAGACGCTTCTGATGTGGTGTTAATACGGTATCACGCACCTTTAGTTCATTCAAAAACTGAATGATACCTACACACTGAATGTAAGTATCAACGCAATTACCAGCCTGATGAAAAACGTAACGCCCGACACGGGACAAATTATAATCGACGGTCTTAGGTGAACAAACGCTTATACGCTTGCAATCGCCTAAGAACTTGTCCCACCATTTAGACACGTTCCAGCGACGTTTATTACTATCGTTTTCGTTAGGTTCTACAAATCGTATGTAATTCTTTAAAACACCGCAATATTTTGCACCTATCGGATCATCATTTTTGATGAAATTATATGCACGATCGCCCTTAAATACTGTTTCACAGCGCAACCAATGCCGCCCGTCTGAATAACCTCGCTCAAGTGCTTTATCATAAATACGGCAATATAATTCACTGGAACGACCGCCATACATAACGCTGTATGCGTCCTTATCACGATCAAAACTATTCGTAATAGTACCGACCTGTGAACGACTGACAAAATGCCGCTTTTCAGTTTTTCTTACAATCTTATTTATATCAAGTATCCCCTCGTGATCGTCATAAGCGACATCAAGACGGGTAACATGATAGTTGTCAGTATCAAGAGCAAGCTGAAATAACCTTCCCCAGTTACCATCAGTATATGTTTCATAGTCTCGGCAACCTTGTCCGGTCAGTTCAAGCAATGGATAATCCGTATCCTTGTAACAGTAATCATAATAGATAGATATACCGTCAAACTTCAAACGACTGCGATAACCGTAAAATCCTTTAGTTTCCTTGAACGGTAATGAAGTTTTAAGCCCAAGCTGATTTAATAGGCTTTCTACTGAATCAACTTTACTCGTCATGGCAAACCAGTCATATAAAATGATGTTTTTTCCACGCTTTTCGGAGCCAAAATAAGGATCTTCGTCACGCCAGCCGGAAATGTTATCCGGATCCATGACTTCTAAAGAAAAACTACCTTTTAACTGTTCCATTATTAACTCCTCTTATGCGCTCGAATACGGCAAGCTTCGGAATAATCAGCTGCGCATTGTGCGAGATATTCATCAAATGCAGCTTCGGCAGCGTCGATCAGATCATCGTCATCTGTTTCATCATAAAGATTATCAAAATCAAGCACCTTGTTCACCTTCTTTCTTTCGCTGGGCGTTCCACTCTGCCGGGGACGGAAAGAGATCAGCAACGGAAGATGTGCCATCATTATTATGTTTCTGCGGTGAGATAATCGCCATTGTATCATACAATTTGAAAATCCGTTTTTTTGTATTGAAGAAATAAGCGTCACACTTTTCATTGAGAACATACCAATAACGGACAGCGACATATTTCTTATGAAGTACGGCAACAAGAAGAAAACCCTTTAATCCGTAGGAAGTCAACTTCCTGTGTTTATAATTGAACTCGACAAGTCCACGAACCTGACGGTCAATAGCACGGTCGTTCTGAGTAAGTAACATAATGTCATACCAGTAGTGGCGATGTAAAGCTAAAAATTCACACCATTTCTGCCGCTCTTTCATGTCAAAGCCACGTGTGTTAAAAAGAAGATGTGCTTCATCAATAACAATAAACGTTTGACATTTTTCGGGATTACACTTTAAATCGTGATGTTCCATACAGAAGTTGATCAGAAATTCTGGAGTAAGTTCATAGTATGGAACATATACGAACAATCCACGATGCTTGTAATTTGTCTTTATCGGATATGTACATATAACGTTAATACCCTGCTTAAGACAGCGGTCGATACGCTCTGTAGCGTGATAACTCTTGCCCGATCCGGGAGTACCGGTAAACAAACTTAACATAAAATCACCTCATTCTATTGCATTGATCTTACGCAGTATCATCTGATATACATAGTAAATAGCTATACAACTTGTCCAAGCCAAAGCTATATTAACCATACCCTGAAATGGCACATAATAGTTAAGTATTCCTAAGAAATATTCCATTTCATCGGGAAACTGAATATTTTTAAATGGGCTATCAGGTAATAGCGCAATAACCCATTGCAGAACCTGATTAGCTACGTCATTTATGCCTTTAATAAAATCATTCATTTCAAAATCACCTCTTATGCATTATCGCATAGGGTCCCCGACGACACACGTCGTCACCCCATGCGCTAATGCTTAATAAACTTGCTTGTAACATGAATCAACATTATTACAAAGCCAACATAAAACGTACTACGGAGAACAAGTCGAACTATATCTTGACCCATGAATTGAAAACGAGTTAGATCAACTTCAATTTCTTCATCAATTTTATAATTCAAACCGCCGTTTGTAATTGTTGTTTCAATCGGAAAAGTGAATATAGGCTTTTCTTCAGGCACTACGAATATTGTCAGCATACGATATAAATCAAAAGGCAAAGAAAAAGGAAACTTATCAATTATTGTATCACTGTCAGGTATATCAACATCTCCGGGTTTTCCTTGCTCAATGACAAGCTCCGCTTCTTTTGTCGCTTCGTTTGTTACCGTTATATCTTTTGTTTTGCTATTTACGCTTACTGATCCTTTGGTAGCACCAGAGCCGACACCAGCCAGACCCATATTGCCGATGGTGTTTTCTACGCCGGTTAGCGGGATTGATACATTCTCTCTATCGCAAGTTATGTCACCATTATTATAAGATGTAACAAATCTGTTATATATATCGTAATCATTAGATACAAACGCCAATCCGCACTTTTGCACAGACGTGTAATCAATAGTCTTACCGGTAAAAGTATTACGATATTTAACGGGAATTGATATATCTTTTGATACAGAATGACCTTTATTACACGATGCTGAGAAATGCAAAACAGAACAATCAGATGACAAGGAAAATGACGATTGATAATTACCGTCATAATCATAAAAACAACCACTATACTGACCACTAGCAACACAAGGACTGTAACTACCATCAATATAAGTAGTCCAACCTGTACCGGAATATATGCTAAACCCGGATGCGTGTACATCAAGACGTATATTGATTAATGAAAATCCACCGTCAGACGATATGACAAACGGAACAGCATAATATTGTTCATACTTGCTATAAGAATAATCCCAGCCGTATGAAACTTTAGATATATACGGCGAAACTAGACTATACAATGTTGTACTACGTTTTAAACCGTTTTTTGACGTTACAACGCCTAAATTATCATAGATAGATGTTACCGCATTACAATATGATGTAGTCGGCATTGATATATTACCGTTTTCATCGAAGCTGATTTCAATAGATCCGTCTTCCAGTCCCTCGTTAATTGCTTTCTGCATTTCAATCAACATCTTGTCGGCAGAAGTGCCGCCAACGGAGTTGAAATTAACATTATCAGGTATATTAACTTTGCTTGTGTCAATCTCAACTTTAGTTACCGGGTGGATCGGGTCTTTTGCAGATCCGTCAAAATCTTCTTCCCAGTCGGTATATAACTGCACTGCATCTTGAAATGCGTTAGTAAAGTCATAGCCTTGACCGCCGCACATCTGATTAAACAATGTGCCAAGTAATAAAGAGCCGGCTACCGAAGCACCAACAACAGCAGCTGATATAACAGCAGAAGCAGATGTTATCATGTTTGTAATCAAAATTCCGACTATACACACGGCAGTCAGACCGCTGATAAAACGCTTTCGCATATTTGTATTACACCCCCTTTTAAACTTATAGCCCCATTGTGAAAACGGGGCTACTTGTGTTACAACGGATTACTTCGATGCCTGAGCAAAGAATTTCTTAGCCATCTTGAAGAGATAAATGACTGCGTATAAGCCGAGACCTACAACAGCAATACCGATCAGAACGGGAACAAGCGTGTTAACAAGGATAATAAACTGATCCTTGAGTGTTGTACCGGCGGTATTGACAATTGAAGACAGATCCTGAGCAGTACCTGCTGCAGGTTCTTCCGCAAATGCGCCAATAGCCATAGTAGCCGCTGCTACAACACCTGTACCGATAGACAGTATCACTCTCTTTGCCTTGCTCGATAACTTCTGAGCTAACTTGAACATGCTGATTTTCCTCCTTATAGATTATTATTCTTGAAAATGGCTGAGATACAACCACTTACAAACAAACCGAAAAGCCACACTATAGCGGCGAGACCGAGACCGTATATTGTCCCGACAGTGAACAGACCGAACAAATCAATCATAATAGTGACCTACTTTCTGTAGTGCCGGAAGAGCAGAGAACCGAAGTTCAGAGCAGAACCGAGAACAAGAAAAACAAGAATGTTGATGATTAAATCAAGTTTTTCTGCTATCAATGATAAGTCCATCTATGTCACCCTTTTTCTGCTGAGCTTCATACTCCCGTTTCAGCTTTGCATTCCGACGAGCTTCAAGGAACTTTAGCGTAACGATTGCAACAATCAGAATACCGAGTATTACAAGCATTATCGGGAGAAAGCTCAATAACATATCCCACATGTGAGAACCTCCTTAAATTGAAATTGCAACAATCTTTTTCTTAAGATTAAGCTCAACGTTGATAACTTCACCTATCTTAGATACGAGCTTATCAACGGGTACTTTGAAACTGTCATAGACATTACGAGCGATAAACTTATCTGAAGTACAGTTACCGTATGTGTTTTCATCAGGATAGGCGAAAAAGACTTTTACACCGTTAATTTCATTTCCATCTCGACCTGTGAAATTCATATCCTGAACACCGATTAAAGTTACATTCATTATTGCTTTACCTTCCTTTCTGTAGAATTGTGTATATAAATACCCCAAATGGGGTTATTTATATAATACCCCGTTTGGGGTGATTTGTCAACCCCATTTGGGGTATTTTGTATAATATAACTAAAAGGAGATGATAAAATTGTATACAAGATTAAAAGATTTGAGGGAAGATTCCGACCTAACACAAGTAGAGTGTGCCAAAATAGCATTTATCGGTAAAAACACATATATCAGATACGAAAACGGAGAACGTGTTCCACCGTTGGATGTAGTAATAAAATATGCACAACATTATGATGTTTCAATAGACTATATTGCAGGTTTAACAAATTCTAAAAAAAAGGAATGGAATAAGAATGGGACTGTTTGAACGATTATTAGGAGAAGAACCAAGCCTATTTGATCAATGGGGACATGATGATCCCGGAGAATTTGGAGAATACCTAATAACATACGCTCTTGAAAATAACAATATAGGCGGATATTTAAAGGTATTGAAGAATCTCTATATACCAATTGGATATGGAAAAACAACAGAAATCGATGTAATAATGATTCATCGAAAAGGTATATTTGTATTTGAAAGTAAAAATTACAGCGGCTGGATATTTGGAAGTAGAAACGATAGATACTGGACGCAATCATTAAAGGGCGGTCAAAAGAATAGATTTTATAATCCTATTTTACAGAATCAGACACATATAAATGCACTTTCGAGAATTTTAAAGATTGATAGTGATAAGTTTATATCTATGATAATTTTCAGCGAACGTTGTACACTAAAAAAAGTTCCCGAAGATGAGCAAAACTTAATGATAATGAAAAGGAAAGACGTAGTTGACAGCACCAATGCAAAATTAATGTTTTCGGATAGGATATTCAGCGAAGAAGAAGTTGATAATTTGTACGAAAAATTGAAAATGTACTCAGATGTAAACGAAGAAATTAAACAAAAACACATAAATGACTTCAAAAAATAAAAAACAGCGCAACCGCAGTGATAATGCAGGTTTAAACGCTGTTTGACTGTACGTTGTACCCACCTTTTAGCAATGGTGGGTTAAAGCCGCCACGATGGCGGCATTTTGTTTTTTAACGATATTCTTCAAGCCCCGGCGAAACCTCGGCAAGAGGGACGCAGGAAAAGTCAGAAATCAGAATAAGCTCAGGAAAATCAAAGATTTTCTCCGACCTTATTTCCGATTTTCCGGCTTTTCTCCGCTGGCATTGTGGGCGTGCGTATTTTTAATTTCATTTCATTTAACGCAGATTTTTCTTTTTGGGATTCTTTTAAGCAGGGTGTCCCGGGTTCGATTCCCGGGTGGCTCACCAAAGTCCTTCGATTAAATTCGGGGGACTTTTTTATTTGTGTTTTGATAAGTACCGAATTGCACTGACTGAAGCTGTTTTTGCGGTAGCGGAAAAAATTTTGCGACAAAACTTGACATCGGGGCAGATATAGTATAATATATAGTTATAATTATCAGAAAAGAGAACTGTATGACCAAAAAGGAAAGAGCAGGGCTTGTTATAGACGGGCTTGCCGAGTGCTATCCGGACGTGAAATGCGCTCTTGTTTATAAAAAGCCGCATGAGCTTCTGATAGCGACAAGGCTTTCGGCACAGTGTACAGATAAGCGAGTAAATATGGTTACTCCCGCACTTTTTGAAAAATTTCCCGATATTGACAGCTTTGCGGCGGCAGAGCCTGACGAGGTTGCGGAATATATACATTCGTGCGGACTGTATAAGACAAAAGCTGTCGATATTGTTATGATGTGCAGAATGCTCCGTGATGATTTCGGCGGTGAAATTCCCGATACAATTGAACAGCTTGTAAAGTTGCCCGGGGTCGGAAGAAAGACAGCTAATCTTATAGTAGGCGACCTCTACGGTAAGCCTGCTCTTGTATGCGATACACACGTTATAAGAGTGAGCGGAAGGCTGGGTCTTACCGACGGAACAAAGGATGCGCTGAAGGTTGAAAAACAGCTTGCCGCAATAATAAAGCCGGACGACAGATTGATGATGTGTCACAGGCTTGTGTGGCACGGTCGGCTTGTGTGCAGTGCGGCAAAACCGAATTGCAGCGAATGCAGGCTGAGCGGTTTTTGCAAGTTCTTTTCGGGGACAAAATAAAATAACGGCTTGGAGTGAGTATTATGAAAGGGAAGGTACGCAACGCAATAATAATTGCCGCAGGCGTGCTTATCCTTACCGTAATGCTCACTGTTGTTTTATATTACTATAACGACAAAGTAATGCGTGATAACGCATGGGTGTTCTCTGTGGATGAAACCTCATACGATGAAAGCTCGTATTCGTATGTGCAAAAACCGGATCTTAATTCAGCAGATCTTGAAACTCTGATGCAGATAAAAGGCGTCGGACGGAAAACGGCACACGATATTATAAACTATCGTGAAAAGCACGGGAAATTTACATCTATGTCACAGCTTAAAGAGATAAGTTCGGTAGATGATGAAGTATATATGATACTGTGCAGTCGGTTTACCGTTACCTCGTCGGGATATTACACTAAAAACGAGTCTTACGGCACTCGCAAGGTAAACCTCAATACCGCTACAGTCAACGAGCTGATGAGCGTTGAGGGAATAACGGAGGAGATTGCAAAGAATATTATATTGCGCCGTAAAGACCACGGAGATTATACCTCTGTAAGAGAACTTCTTGATACCGATGGCATAACTACAACTCTTTACAGCAAAATTTCCGATAAACTGACAGTTTGATTTCATATTATTTTAGTGAGAAATTGCCAAAAAACTATTGATTTTATTGCAGTGATTTGGTATACTTAATTAATAAAGCATAACGCTTTATATATTTACAGGAAATACAAGGCGTTACGGAGGTCATTATGGATTATAACATCAAAGACGTATCCGGCAGACTGAAAAGCACAAGAGAGTACCTTGATATATCTGTCGGCGAAATGGCAAACAAAACAAACGTCACTACAGACGAATATATTTCACTTGAAAACGGAGAAAAGGATTTTTCGCTTTCATTCCTGAATCAGGCAGCGGACGCACTCGGCATTGAGCTTATAGAGCTTCTTACAGGTGTTACGCCTAAGCTCAATACATATTCGATAGTCCGTAAGGATCAAGGCTTACCGATTGAGCGTCGGGAAAGATTTGCCTATCAGCACCTTGCCTATCTTTTCAAAAACAAGAAAATAGAGCCGTTGCTGGTAACAGCTCCTTATGATGAAGATGAGCAGAAAAAGCCTATACACCTGTCAGTACACGACGGTCAGGAAATGGACTATATAATATCGGGAACGTTGAAGTTCCAGATAGGCAGTCATATTGAAACGGTAAGTGAAGGCGACTGCATTTATTACGACAGCATGAATCCGCACGGAATGATAGCCGTTGACGGCAAGGACTGCAAGTTCTTGGCGATACTGATCTGATAAACAAAGAAACGGAAAGAATAGTATATGGAACAGGTTAAAAATTACTACAAGAGATTTGTAAAAGAAGGCTTTGATGAGAACGGGATACTGAATAAGTTCGAGATAGACTGTCCCGATAACTATAACTTCGGTTACGATATTATAGATAAGTTCGGAGAAATTGACCCTGACAGGAGAGCGCTTATCCACATCGACCTTCAGGAAAACCGTCACGATTTTTCCTATTCACAGCTTTCGAAGCTGTCAACGCAGGCGGCAAATCTTTTCAAGTCATACGGTATAAAAAAAGGCGACAAGGTAATGCTGGTACTGAAAAGAAACTACCAGTTCTGGATTGCGATAATCGCTCTTATCAAGCTCGGTGCGGTTGCTATACCCGCAACGCATCTGCTGACAACACACGACTTTACCTATCGCTTTGAACGTGCAAGCGTAAAAGCTATAGTATGTACCGGCTATAATCCCGATATAGCCAAGTATGTCGATGAGGCGCAGGAAGAAATCCACGCTGACGGTCTTGTTAAATTTATAGCAAACGGTCACAGGGACGGCTGGATTCCGTTCGATGATGAAATTGCCGGAATGACCGAAACTATGGAGCGTGTGCAGACAGATACAAGGGAGCATATGCTTTTATATTTCACATCGGGTACTACGGGCTATCCCAAGATGGTTGTCCATAATCACAGATATGCACTCGCACATATTCAGACGGCGGCACATTGGCAGAATGTCGATTCTGACGGTGTTCATCTTACAATATCTGATACAGGCTGGGGAAAAGCCGCCTGGGGCAAGCTGTTCGGTCAGATGTCGCTCGGTGCGTGCGTGTTCGTGTATGACTTTGACAAGTTCATACCGACCGATATGCTGAGGATAATGCAGAACTATAAGATAACCTCATTCTGTGCGCCTCCTACCATGTTCCGTTTCTTTATAAAGGAAGGACTTGAAAACTACGATCTTTCGAGTCTTAAATATTCCGCTATTGCAGGCGAGGCACTCAACCCTGAGGTGTATAACAAGTGGCTTGAGTTTACCGGCCTTAAGCTGATGGAGGCATTCGGTCAGACCGAATCGACAGCACTGCTTGCAAATCTTGTAGGCATGACACCTAAGCCCGGCTCAATGGGCAAGCCTACTCCGCTCTATGATGTCGACATTGTCGATGATGACGGAAATCCGGTGCCTGTCGGAGAAGTCGGTGAAATAGTTGTCCGTGCCGAGCGTGGCAAGGATGGTCTTTTTGACGGATATTACCGTGACGATGAGCTTACCGCTCAGGCATGGCACGACGGGCTTTATCATACAGGTGATACCGCTTGGAAGGATGAGGACGGCTACTTCTGGTATGTCGGAAGAAATGATGATGTTATCAAGGCGAGCGGTTACCGTATAGGACCTTTCGAGATTGAAAGCGTTCTGATAGCACACCCGTCTGTGCTTGAGTGTGCCGTTACGGGTGCACCAGATCCTATAAGAGGTCAGGTGGTAAAGGCAACAATCGTTCTTGCAAGAGGATATGAACCGTCTGAAGAGCTTAAAAAAGAGCTTCAGACTTACGTTAAGAAGAACACTGCTCCTTATAAATATCCGAGAATAGTGGAGTTCGTTGACGAGCTTCCCAAAACTATCAGCGGCAAGATAAGAAGGGTACAGATTCGTAACGAGGATAACAAGAAAAACAGTTAATGACAGAATTCGCCGCAGGTAATACTTGCGGCGATAGTTTTAGAGGGCTTTATGGAGTATTACATCTATCTGTTGCAGATATTCGGCGGCGGTAACCCGAAAATTCACGAGGTGATAAAGGCATACGGTAATGCAAGACTTGCGTATGAGCATATCAGCAGTGGCGATATGTCGCATATACCTTCTAACCGTCACGAGTATGTCCGCAGAGCGTCGCTCGAACGCTCGAAGGTAATAATGGATTATTGCGCCGGGAATAATATCGGCATTGTCACAATTTACAACAGGAATTATCCCGAACAGCTCAAGAATATATATAATCCGCCCGTTCTGCTGTTTACTGCGGGAAATATAAACTGCCTGCAAGGTAAGCTGGCAGTGTCGATAGTAGGACCCAGAAAGCCGTTTGGCAATGCGATAAGGCTTGCGGAAAACATCTGCTACAATCTTGCGAGAAGCGACATTGTTCTTGTAAGCGGCTTTGCACTGGGTATAGACAGGATAGCGCACAACAACAGCATCCGTCACCGCAAGCCGACCGTGGCTGTGCTTGCCTGCGGAATAACTATTGATTATCCGAATAATTCATTCGGGCTGAGAAAGAACATAATCGACAACGGCGGACTTATTCTGTCGGAACTTCTTCCGGACACGCCGTGCAATTCCGATTATTTCAAATTCAGAAACCGTATTATTTCAGGGCTTTCAAAGGGTACTGTCGTGATAGGCGGCTACAACGGAAGCGGAAGCCTTATCACTGCAAACCACGCATTTGAGCAGGACAGAGAGGTGTTCTTTACTATACCTGACGATACGCTGGATAAGAAATACAGCCGTGTTATCAGATTTTTGCGTGACGGGGCGCATTGCGTTTATGATTTCTATGATATTATCAATGAGTTTTATCCTACTTATCGTGACATAATCGACGATACATATCTTGATAAGGAACAGCTGACGAGCTTTGTGATGCACGAGGATGTCAGGGAAACGCTGCCTGCTGAGGATTTGCCAACGGTTTGTGAAGCAAAGGAACCGGAGCCGGCGAAAAAAGATGAGAAGAAGCCTCTCCCTAAGGTGAAGGCGGCAGACGCACCACGCTTTAAAATTACAGGTGTCAAGGATAAGGAAAAGGAAATAGATTATTTCCGAGTAACTCCCGAAAATGTGCTGAAAAAGCGGAAAAAAACGGGAAAGCCTGCTACGCTGAATGACACGGCAGTAAAAGAAAGAATTCCTATAATAGCGCCGATTGCCGAACCCGATAACACGGATGTGAGTGAGGCAGAGCCGGTAACGGATACAAAAGAAAAGCAGAGCGGACAGATTGCGGAAGCCGCAGAAAACGCATCGGGAGCCGCAGAAATTCTCGGCATCATCGCAAACAGTGACGGAGTAACGCTTGATACGTTGCTTTCTGCCTGTAGCTTATCATTCGGGGAACTCAGCGAGATACTCGCCGACCTTGAAATAAGCGGCGCTGTATCCTGCGGTGCGGGCGGAATATACACGGTAAAGAAGGAGCGGCAATGAATCGTTCACAGCTTGACAAATACATAACCGACTATTACGGCGTTAGAGCCGAAAGATTGTTTGAAAAGAATCCCGGGTTTCAGGCGTATCGTCATAATGATACGAAAAAGTGGTTCGCTATGATAATGGATTTGCCTGAAAGCAGGCTTGGGCTTGACGGGCAGAAAATTATAGATGTCGTCAATCTCAAGTGCGACCCTATCCTCATCGGATCGCTGAGGCTGGAGCAGGGCTTTTATCCTGCGTATCATATGAATAAGGAAAACTGGATAACGGTCGCCCTTGATGAAAGTGTATCCGATGAAAAACTGAGGATGCTTGTCGATATGAGTTATGAGCTGACAAGGAAAAAGCTCAGAAGAAAAAATAAGTAAAGAATACCGCCTGTGAATGCAATGAGCAAACACGGGCGGTAAATGTTTTATTTACTTTCTCATAAGTCTTAATGAATTGAAGATAGCGATTATCGAAACGCCTACATCTGCGAAAACAGCCGCCCACATATTAGCAAGACCTAAAACGCCGAGTACCTGAATTATCAGCTTTACACCGAGTGCAAATATGATATTCTGGAGAACTATGCGGTTTGTTTTTTTGCTGATTGCAAATGCGTCGGCAAGCTGCATAGGGTCGTCCTTCATAAGAACGCAGTCTGCGGTTTCTATGGCACTGTCTGCGCCTGAGCCGCCCATTGCAACGCCTATGTCGGCAGATGCTATTACGGGTGCGTCATTTATGCCGTCGCCTACAAACATTACCTTTTCATTGCCTGGAAGCTCCGACTTCATCTTAAGCGTAATTTCGCTCTTGTTTTCGGGGAGAAGCTCTGCGTAGTAATCTGTGATACCGAGCTTTTCAGCCGCCGCAGCCGCCGCAGACCTGTTGTCGCCTGTGAGCATTACGACCTTCACACCGTGATTTTTAAGCATCTTTACGGCTTCAGCCGAGTGTTCCTTAGGCATATCTGCGATTTCGATAAGACCTGCATATTTATTGTCAACAGCCACATAAAGCACTGTGCCGTTTGCTTCGGGGCAGTTTATGCTGTAGTCAGCCATAAGTCTGCTGTTACCGCAGAGAACGGTCACGCCGGAAATCACAGCCTTGATGCCCTTGCCGGCTATCTCACTGCACTCTGTAATCTGTGACTGGTCAATATCCGCACCGTATGCCTTTCTTACCGAAACGGCTATAGGGTGGTTGGAGTTGCTCTCGGCATAAGCCGCATATCGCAACAGCTCATCCTTGCTCATTCCTGCAGGCTCTGTCCTTGTAACCTCAAACTGACCTTTTGTAAGCGTGCCTGTCTTATCAAACAGTACGACCTTAGCCTTTGAGATCGCTTCAAGGTAGTTACTGCCTTTAACCAGTATACCCTTTGACGATGCCTTGCCGATACCTGCAAAGTATCCGAGCGGAACAGAAATGACAAGCGCACAAGGGCAGGAGATTACGAGGAAGATAAGACCTCTTTGTACCCACGTTATGAAATCAAAGCCGGTGAACAGGGGAGGGATAAGCGATATTATCACCGCCGCAAGTACGACTATGGGGGTGTAGTATTTTGCAAATACCGAGATGAAGTTCTCCGTCTTTGTCTTTTTCTCGACAGCGGATTCGACCATCTGAAGCATTTTGTATACCGTGCTGTCGGTGAACCGGCGTGTTGTTTTAAGCGTGATAACACCTGAAATGTTGATAGCGCCTGCGGGAACTTCATCACCGACCGTTATATCTCTCGGTAAGCTCTCGCCTGTGAGGGCTGACGTATCTATTGATGTGTTACCGCTTTCGACAATGCCGTCAAGCGGTATCTTTTCGCCGGGCTTTACTCTTATTATACTGCCGGTTTCAACGTTTTCGGGATCGACTGTTATATATTCGCCGTCAATAAGAACATCGGCTGTTTCCGGCTTTGTCTTGATGAGAGAAGATATGCTTCTTCTTGACTTGTTCACGGCTATTGACTGGAAGAATTCGCCGACAGTGTAGAACAGCATAACGGCGACCGCTTCTTCGTATTCTCCGAGTACGATAGCGCCGATGCTTGCGATAAGCATAAGCGTGTTTTCATTGAAGAAATTTTTCTTTGCTATCGCCTTTATTGAAGTGATAGCTACTTCAAGCCCGCAGATAACGTAAGCCGCAAGATACATAGTAAGTATCGCTATCTGTGGCACAAGCTGCTCTGTACCGATAGTTTTTTCAAGGATAAAAGCGACTATGAACAGAATGCCTGCGCTTATCATCTTGACTATATCTTTAGTATAGCTTACCTTTTTCTCAACGTGGTTTTCCTTTTCGCTGACCGTTACATCCGGTTCAACGGCAGTTACCGTTGCTGTTACCTGCTTTAACAACTCCTTGTCGGAAATTATCTTTGACGGTGTTACGGTAAGCTCCTTTTTGATGAAATTCATCTTTGCACCGTTCGCATAGTCGGATTTTTCGACAGCTTCTCTTACTTCTTCTGCACACTGTGCGCAGTCAAGGCCGTCTATTATATATTTCTTTTCTTTAAAAGTCTGTCTTTCCCTGACGGTTACATCGGGTTCGTGCTTTGCGACAATTTCGGTGACCGTTGTCATAAGCTCATCGGGCGAACACGAATTTTCCGATTCAACGGTAAGCTCCTGCTTCATAAAGTTCATTCCCGCTGATTTTACACGTTCGTCCTTTTCGACTTCCGCACGGATCTCCTCTGCACAGTGAGCGCAGTCAAGACCTTCTAAAATATAGATTCTTTTCATAAGCTACCACCTTTGATATGGTTGAAGTTTTGAACAATTGAGTAACTGTTCAAATGTATTGTCCGAAAAAACAGGAGATGCTATCTCCTTTGATTTTTCCCGTTTTACTCCATAATATGCTCAAGCGCATTGCTGAACACCGTATTTACATGGTTGTCGCTGAGCATATAGTAAACGACCTTGCCTTGCTTTTCACTGCGAACAAGCTCTGCCTGCCGTAATACTCTCAGCTGGTGAGAGATTGCCGATGCTGTCATTCCGAGCAGGGCGGCGAGGTCGCACACGCACATTTTTGAGCGTGACAGCGAGTAGAGGATTTTAATCCTTGTTTCATCGCTTATAGCCTTGAAGAACATTGACAGCTTTTCAAACTGCATCTGTTCAAGCATCCTCTCACGCACATAGTTTACTACGTCCTCGTGTATCACATTGCAGTTACAGAATTCATTTTCGTCTTTTGCACTGATATTTGCCGACTTTTCTGATTTGCTGACCGCCATTTTAACCTCATTTCATTTGAACGGTTGTTCAACTGTTTGCATTATAACACCGTCATACTGCATTGTCAATAGTTTTTTTATGATTTTTTGCTTTTCCCGCAAAATATTTTTCTGCAATACAGGAAAAGAATGTTGTCTTATCGTTTTCGGTGAAATCCTCATCGTCAAGCATAGCCGATACTTCGCTCAGAAGCACATCGGCCTTTTCTCTTGTTTCTGTCGGAGAAGTGCCGTTGAAATACAGCTTTTCATCTCCCGACAGGATAAGATCCACAGTGTCGTCCGTCAGCAGCTCCTCGCTGACACCGAGAAGAACAGCCATATCGGAAAGAGTTTTTGCTCTCGGGGTCCTTGCACCGCTTATGTAGTTTGCAAGCGCTCTGTAGGTTATGGATACGGCAGACGCAAAGTCCGTCTTTTTATAGCCGTTTCTTTTAATAAGTATTTCCAGCTTGTCCTTAAGTTCCATAATTCCTCCGACTGAATTTCCTTTTACTATTATTATATCCTTACAATTACGGCTTGTCAATCAAAAAAATACATAAAAATTCGCTAAAATTCAACAAATATTCATTATATACAGTATATTATGCAGTTTACTGAATAAAAATACTTGACTTTGGTACAAAAAGGTGTATAATATTCAATGTGAGTTAAATCAGAAAGCAGAACGCCAGAAAGCGTCTGTGAGATAGAAAGGAAATAATAAAATGGCTAAAGAAATCAAAAAAATCGTACTTGCTTATTCAGGCGGACTTGATACGTCCATCATAATTCCGTGGTTACACGAGAATTATCCCGGCTGTGAAGTAATCTGCGTAGCAGGTAACGTAGGACAGGACTCTGAAATAGTAGGTCTTGAAGAAAGAGCTAAGAAGACAGGTGCATCCAAGCTCTACATAGAAGATATACAGGACGAATTCGTAAACGACTTCATATTCCCCACACTTAAGGCAGGCGCAAAGTACGAGGGCTATCTGCTCGGTACTTCGTTCGCTCGTCCTCCTATAGCTAAAAGACTTGTTGAGATAGCTAAGAAGGAAGGCGCTGACGCTATCTGCCACGGCTGCACAGGTAAGGGTAACGACCAGGTACGTTTTGAGCTTACTATCAAGGCTCTCGCACCCGAGCTTGAAATTATCGCTCCCTGGAGAATATGGAATATAAAGTCAAGAGATCAGGAAATCGAGTATGCAGAGGCACACAATGTTCCGATAAAGATTACCCGTGAAACAAACTACTCAAAGGATATGAACCTCTGGCACTTATCACATGAAGGTCTTGACCTTGAAGACCCCGCAAACGAGCCTCAGTACAATAAGAAAGGCTTCCTTGAACTTGGCGTTTCACCCGAACAGGCTCCCGACAAGCCCACATATGTTACAATACACTTTGAAAAAGGTATCCCCACTTCACTTAACGGTGAAAAGATGGACGGCGTAAAACTCATCAAGACTCTTAACAAGCTCGGCGGCGAGAACGGTATCGGTCTGTTCGACGTTGTTGAAAACAGACTTGTTGGTATGAAGTCGAGAGGCGTTTACGAAACTCCCGGCGGAACAATCCTTTATCACGCTCACGAAGTTCTCGAAACTATCTGTCTTGATAAGGAAACACAGCACTACAAGTACGGTCTTGCACAGAAGTATGCAGACATCGTATATAACGGTCAGTGGTACACACCTTTAAGAGAGGCTATGGACGCTTTCGTTGACAAGACACAGGAAACTGTTACAGGCGACGTTAAGCTCAAGCTCTACAAGGGTAACATCATCAACGCAGGCGTTACATCACCCTACACACTGTACAGCGAAGACTTTGCTTCATTCGGTGAGGACGATGTTTACGATCAGACAGATGCAAAGGGCTTTATCAACCTGTTCGGTCTGCCGATAAAGGTCAAGGCTCTGCTTGATGCTGAGAGAAACAATAAGTAAGCTTTAAAAGCGTTACGGTAAATCCCGCAAGGTGTAAAACTATGCCTTGCGGCTTTTACGGTTTTTAAGATGCAATTTAAAACACGGTCGTTTCGGCTGTGTTTTAAAAAGCGTTTTAATTACTTTTATATTTATAACGGAAAAAACAAAACGCTTTTTGCGTTATGAACATAAATCTGAAAGGAAATAACAGTATGTCTAAAATGATGTGGGCGGGAAGATTTTCAAAGGAGGTTGACTCAAAGGTCAACGATTTCAATTCTTCCATCTCATTTGATGCAAGAATGTACAAGCATGATATAAAAGGCTCTATAGCACACGCAACCATGCTCGGTGAGTGCGGCATTATCGACTCTGCGGACAGCAAGGTGATAATAGAAGGTCTTAACGGAATTTTAAGCGATATTGAAAACGGAACACTGCATTTTGATCCCAATGCGGAAGATATTCATATGTTCGTTGAGGCTGAGCTTACCGCACGAATAGGCGATGCGGGAAAGCGTCTGCACACCGCAAGGAGCAGAAACGATCAGGTGGCTCTCGATATAAAGCTCTATCTCAAGGATGAAGTCGATGAGATTGCAAAGCTTGTCCGTGAGCTTATAAACACTGTTATAGATATTGCAAAGCAGCATACGGAAACGGTAATGCCGGGCTACACCCATTTACAGCGTGCACAGCCTGTTACATTCGCACATCATCTTATGGCATATGCTCAGATGCTGACAAGAGATCTGACACGACTTGCAGACTGCAAGGAAAGAATGGATGTAATGCCGCTCGGTTCGTGTGCGCTTGCAGGCACTACATACCCTCTTAACAGAAAGAGAACAGCTGAGCTTCTCGGCTTCAAGGATATTACGATGAACAGCCTCGACGGCGTATCCGACAGGGATTTCTGCATTGAGCTATGCTCCGATATTTCGATGCTTATGATGCACCTTTCGAGATTTTCGGAGGAAATAATCATGTGGTGCTCGTGGGAGTTCAAGTTTATCGAGCTTGACGACGCATATTCTACAGGCAGTTCGATAATGCCGCAGAAGAAGAACCCCGATGTTACGGAGCTTATAAGAGGCAAGACGGCAAGGGTATACGGCGATCTGCAGACGCTTCTCACAATGATGAAGGGACTTCCGCTTGCATACAACAAGGATATGCAGGAGGACAAGGAGGCAATATTTGACGCAGTAGACACAGTAAAGCTGTGTATCTCGACATTTACTCCTATGCTTGCGACTATGACGGTACTTAAAGACAATATGCGTACTGCTGCCGCAAAGGGCTTTATCAATGCTACAGACTGTGCAGACTATCTTGTAAAGAAGGGACTTCCTTTCAGAACGGCATATAAGATAACCGGTACACTCGTTGCACTTTGCATAGAGAAGAATACAACGCTTGAACAGCTACCGATAGAAGAATACAAGAAGCTGTGCGAAACGTTTGATAATGACGTATATGACGCTATCAGCCTTGATACCTGCGTTATGCAAAGAGGCGTTGACGGCGGACCCGCTCCGGATGCGGTAAAGCGTCAGATAGCTGAGCTTGAAGACAGACTGGGCGGTATCAACATCTGATGATAACTTATGAATACAGATTGCCGCACGATATAAATTCGTTCAGACGAAGCGTAGGCTGGTATGAGCTTTCGCCAAGACAGCTTAACTGTGCGCTTAAAAGCTCTGTGTTTGCGATAACGGCGCTTGACGGAGAAAAGGAAGTCGGCTCGGCAAGGGTAGTCGGTGACGGAGGCTATCAGTTCTTTATCAGTGACGTTATTGTACGTCCCGAATATCAGGGACAGGGAATAGGCAGAGAGATGCTTTCAAGGCTTATGGATAAAGCGTTGTCGGTCGCTGACGAGGGCGAAACGATAATGATAAATCTTATGGCGGCAAAGGATAAAGAGCCGTTCTACGAAAAGCTCGGATTTATGCGCAGACCTAATGATGAACGTGGCTGCGGAATGACAAGATTTCTTAAAAAATAAGAGGTGCTTATATGAGCGTAAAGGTGTATATTGACGGTCAGGAAGGAACGACCGGACTTAAAATTCTCGAACGTTTCAAGGACAGAAACGATATTGAAATAATGAAGATCAATGAGGACAAGAGAAAGGATAACGATGAGCGTAAGAAGTTTATATGCTCGTCCGACTTCACGTTCCTTTGTCTGCCCGATGCCGCCGCAAGAGAGGCGGTAGAGCTTGCGAAGGGCAGTAACGTCCGTATTATAGATGCTTCTACGGCACATCGGACAAATCCCGACTGGGCATACGGTTTTCCCGAGCTTTCAAAGCAGCACAGAGAAAAGATAGCGGCTTCATCGAGAGTGGCTGTTCCCGGCTGTTATGCAAGCGGTTTTATTTCGCTTGTATATCCTCTTGTAAAGGCAGGCATAATGCCGAGCGATTATCCTGTTGTCGCTCATGCAGTATCCGGTTACAGCGGAGCGGGAAAGAAGGCTATCGCAGTGTACGAAAGCGATGAAAAGCCTGAAGAATTTTACAGCCCCAGACAGTATGCGCTTCCTCAGGAGCATAAGCATTTACCTGAAATGATGAAGATAAGCGGACTTGATTACAAGCCTGTGTTCAATCCTCTGATATGCGATTATTTCAGCGGTATGGTCGTAACTGTTCCCGTTCTCACAAGACTTCTGCCGAAGAAATATACGCTTGCTGATATTCATAAGGCTTTCACGGAGCATTATGCAGACGCAAATCTTGTAAAGGTAATGCCTGTTATGGGCGAGGGTGTGCTTGAAAACGGTTTCCTTGCCGCAAACACATTATCGGGTAAGAACAATATGGAAATATTCGTTTGCGGAAACGATGACCGTATAGTGCTTTGCTCAAGACTTGATAACTTAGGCAAGGGCGCAAGCGGTGCGGCTGTTCAGTGCCTTAACATAATGATGGGCATTGACGAAACGACCGGACTTGTATAATAAGTGAGGTAATAACAATGGTTGAATTTGATAATTATAAATTAGTGGATAAGGGTGTATGCGCCGCAAAAGGCTTTAAGGCGGGCGGTATCAATGTCGGCATAAAGCCCGGCTCGAAAAAGCGTGACCTTGCTGTGATAAGCTGTGACACAAAGTGTACTGCGGCGGCAATCTACACGCAGAACAAGGTGAAGGGCGCACCGATAATCGTTACAAAGGAACACCTCAAGAACGGCATTGCTCAGGCTGTTATCGTAAACAGCGGCAACGCAAACACCTGTAACTCAAACGGTATTGAGATTGCAGAGCAGATGTGCGAGCTTTGCGCAAACGAACTGGGTATTGATAAGAACGATATGATAGTAGGCTCTACAGGCGTTATCGGACAGAAGCTGTCAATCGACCCTGTGAAGAACAATATCAAGACGCTTGTAGACAGCATAAGCGAGGACGGAAGCTCGCTTGCGTGCGAGGCGATAATGACGACCGATACACGCAAAAAGGAGCTTGCGGTAGAGTTTACGCTTGACGGCAAGACCTGTCATATCGGCGGTATCAGCAAGGGCAGTGGTATGATAAATCCCAATATGGCTACAATGCTTGCTTTTATTACAACCGATGTAAAGATAAATGCGGAGCTTCTGCATAAGGCACTGAAAAGAACAGCCGATATAACTTACAATATGGTAAGCGTGGACGGTGATACATCTACAAACGATACACTGTGCATAATGGCGTCGGGACTTGCAGGAAACAAGGAAATAACGGCAGAGGACAAGGATTATGAAGTGTTCATCAACGGTCTTTACGCTGTAATGATGAACCTTGCAAGAGAAACCGCCCGTGACGGCGAGGGTGCAACGAAGCTGATGGAATGCGTTGTTGACCACGCACCTACAGAAGCTGTTGCAAAGAGCGTTGCACTGTCTGTTATAAACAGCAGTCTTTTAAAGGCGGCTATATTTGCGGCAGACGCCAACTGGGGACGTATTCTCTGTGCGATAGGTTATGCCGAGGGCGATTTTGATATTTCGAAGGTCGAGGTCGTTCTGTCATCTTCAAAGGGTAGTGTAAAGGTCTGCGAGAACGGCGCAGGTGTTGACTTCTCAGAAGACGAAGCATTCAAGATACTGTCCGAAGATGAAATTGTTATCAGAATTGATATGCACGACGGTGCCGATAAATCGGTAGCGTGGGGCTGCGATCTGACTTATGAATATGTAAAGATAAACGCAGAATACAGAAGCTGACACCGAAAGGACAAAAGAAGATGGAACTTGAAAACGAAAAGAGAGCAAGTATACTCAGCGACGCACTTCCTTATATACAGCAGTATTCAAACAAGGTAGTAGTAGTCAAGTACGGCGGTAACGCAATGACAAACGACAGACTGAAGCAGGCGGTTATGTCCGACCTTGTTCTTCTGTCGCTCTGCGGTATCAAAATAGTGCTTGTACACGGCGGCGGACCCGAAATAAACGCAATGCTGAAAAAAGTCGGCAAGGAGAGCAAGTTTGTAAACGGCCTTCGTTACACCGATGAAGAAACGATAAACATCGTTCAGATGGTGCTTTGCGGTAAGGTAAACAAGGATCTTGTCGATCTGCTTTACAGCCACAAGGGCAGAGCGGTAGGTCTTTGCGGTCTTGACGACCATATGATAGAGGCAGAACAGCTTGACCCGGATTTAGGTCTTGTAGGTGAGATTACTCAGGTAAACGTAAGCCTTATAAACGATGTTCTCGAAAAGGGCTATATCCCTGTAATTTCGACCGTTGCGGCAGGCAAGGACGGTACTGTTTACAATATAAACGCAGATACGGCAGCGGCAAGAATTGCGGCTGAGATGAAATCCGAGAACCTTATCCTTATGACAGATATAAAGGGACTTCTTGAGGATAAGGACGATGACAGCACTCTTATACATACTGTCGGAGTTTCAGAAGTGCCTTATCTCAAAAAGCAGGGCATAATCTCAGGCGGTATGATACCTAAGATAGATTGCTGTGTTGAGGCTGTCCGCAGAGGTGTAAAGAAAGCAAATATCATTGACGGCAGAATACCTCATTCAATACTTATAGAGCTGCTTACAAACGAGGGCGCAGGTACAATGATTATCTGACGGCAAACGATGCAGGCGGAAAGGACAGATATGAATACTATAGACAAATTCAATTCTCATATAATGGGATCATACGGCAGGCTGAATGTTGTTCTTGACAAGGGCGAGGATGACAAGGCAGTTGACGAAAACGGCAAGACATATATAGATTTCGGAAGCGGTATCGGCACAAACTCGCTCGGTTACTGCAACAAGGAATGGGCTGACGCTGTGTGCGAACAGGTACGCAGTATACAGCATACCTCAAATTATTATTATACAAAGGTACAGGCTGAGTTTGCCGAGAGATTATCGGAAGCGGCAGGAATGAAGAATATGTTCCTTTGCAACAGCGGTGCTGAGGCAAACGAATGTGCTATCAAGATTGCAAGAAAGTACAGCTTTGACAAATACGGCAAGGGCAGACACAATATAATAACCCTTGTAAATTCATTTCACGGCAGAACTCTCTGCACGCTGTCGGCTACGGGACAGGACGTGTTCCACAACTACTTCTTCCCGTTTGTTGACGGATTTATAAACGTTGAAGCGAACAATATAGAGGATCTTAAGGCGAAGCTCGATGATACGGTATGTGCCGTAATGTTCGAATATATACAGGGCGAGGGCGGTGTTGTGCCGTTAGAGCAGAAGTTCGTTGATGCTATATTTGAGCTTTGCGCCGAGCGTGATGTGCTGACAATTTCGGACGAAGTACAGACGGGTGTCGGCAGAACGGGTAAATTCCTTGCAGGCGATAATTTCGGAAAGAAAGCCGATATAATTACGCTTGCAAAGGGCATAGCAGGCGGTATCCCGATGGGTGCGTGCCTCAGCGGCGACAAGTGTGCAGGTGTACTTACTCCGGGAACACACGGTTCGACATTCGGCGGAAATCCTATTGCTTGTGCAGGCGCAATTGAGGTGCTGAAGAAAGCGGCAGATCCGATTTTCTTGTCGCAGGTTGCAGATAAGGGAAGATATATAGCTGAAAAGCTGAAAGAGATACCCGAGGTCGAATCGGTTACGGGTATGGGTCTTATGATTGGCATAAAGCTAAAGACAAAGAATGCAAAGGATATACTGAATGCCGCTCTTGAACACGGACTTCTTATCCTTACCGCAAAGGATAAGTTAAGGCTTCTTCCTCCGCTCACTATCTCTTATGAGGATATTGACAGAGGTCTTGAAATACTCGCAGAACTTTTAAAATAAAATAAAAACTAAAACCGAAAGGAAAAAATTATGAAACATTTACTTAAGATGATGGATCTCAGCACAGAGGAAATCATTGAGATTCTCAATCTCGCAGATCAGCTCAAGTATGAGCTTAAGCACGGCATCCCTCACGATCATTTAAAGGGTAAGACGCTCGGTATGATTTTCCGCAAGGCTTCTACAAGAACAAGAGTTTCTTTTGAAACAGGTATGTATCAGCTTGGCGGAAATCCTCTTTACCTTTCAGCAAGCGATATGCAGATTGGCAGAGGCGAGCCTATACAGGATACCGCAAGAGTTTTATCACGCTACATTGACGGTATTATGATAAGAACATTCGATCAGGCTGAGGTTGAAAATCTTGCTGAATACGGCAATATCCCGATTATCAACGGTCTTACGGACCTTTCTCATCCTTGCCAGGTGCTTGCTGACCTTATGACAATCCGTGAGTACAAGGGTAAGCTTGACGGTCTTAAGATGTGCTACATAGGCGACGGCAACAATATGGCAAACTCGCTCATTGTCGGCGGCTTAAAGACAGGTATGAGCGTATCTGTTGCCTGCCCTGAGAACTACCACCCTGCCGATACAACACTTGCGTTTGCTAAGAAGTATAACTGCTTTGAACTGACAGACGATCCGATAAAGGCCGCAAAGGACGCAGACGTTATCTTCACAGACGTATGGGCATCTATGGGTCAGGAAGGCGAAGCCGAAATCAGAAAGAAAGCATTCAAGGGCTTCCAGATAAACGATGAGGTTATGGCTGTCGCTAAGCCCGACGCTATGGTACAGCACTGCCTGCCCGCACACAGAGAAGAAGAAATTACAGCCAAGGTATTCGAAGAACACGCAAACGAAATCTTTGACGAGGCTGAAAACAGACTCCACGCACAGAAGGCAGTAATGGTACTGCTTATGGGCAATAAGGATTAATCCGGATAAAACTTAAATATCCGATACGGAGCAACGCATTATGTTGCTCCGTATTCGTGTAATATGGAGGAATAGTCATGACTAATCTGCTTATAAAACTGTTCGTAAAGGACAGCAAAAACACATCCGATCCCGCTGTCAGAAAGCGTTACGGGTATCTCGGAGCATTTACCGGTATCGTGCTTAACATACTTTTGTTTCTCGGAAAGCTGATTGCAGGTATATTATCAGGCGGTATCTCCGTAATCGCAGACGCATTCAATAACCTTTCGGACGCAGGCTCATCAATAATGACCTTTGTCGGCTTTAAAATGGCAGGAATGCCTGCAGACAGCGAACACCCCTACGGTCACGGCAGAATGGAGTATGTTTCGGGCATAATAATTTCTTTTATCATAATGATGATGGGCTTTGAGCTTGGAAAAAGCTCGGTCGAAAAAATCTTCTCGCCCGAAAAGTCGGAGTTCAGCATACTTGCCGTATCGGTGCTTGGAGCGTCGCTTCTTGTGAAGCTGTGGATGGCACTGTTCAACACAAAGCTCGGTCGCAAAATCGACAGCGCCACAATGAAGGCCGCAGCGGCAGACTCGCTGTCCGACTGCATTTCTACATCGGTAGTAATCATCTGTATGTTCATACAGCTGTTCAGCGGCTTTGAGCTTGATTCATACGCAGGTATCATTGTTGCGCTTTTTATCCTATATACAGGCTTCAATACATTCAAGGACAGTCTTACTCCGTTGCTTGGCACTAAACCTAAAAAGGAACTGGTGGAGGAAATTGAAAACACTGTAATGAACTATGACGGAATAGTCGGCGTACACGATCTTATGGTGCATGATTACGGCGTAGGCAGAATGGTAATATCGCTCCACGCCGAAATAAGCAGTAAAACAGATATAATGCTTGCACACGAGCTTATAGATCTTATAGAGGACGATCTCAGGGAAAAGTACAGATGCAGTGTTACGATACATATGGATCCTGTCGTTGTGGATGATCAGAAGGCGGACGAGGTGAAAAAGGTGGTTCTTGATATAATAAAAAATATCGACAGCAGCCTTACTATCCACGATTTCCGCATTACCGACGGTGTTTCAAGGATAAATGTAATTTTCGACCTGGTAACGCCTTTCGGCTTCAGATATAAGGACGGGGAGCTTGCTCTTATGATAAAGAACGCAATTGCGGAAAAGGACGGCAGGCTCAATGCCGTAATCACCGTTGAACGTTCAATGTGCTGAATAATGCTTTTTAACGCACAAAGCCACAAAAGGCTTTGTGCGTTTATTTTAAGTTGACTTGACACGGATTTTGTGATAAAATAAAACTATACTATATTATGAGAGAGTGTTTGTATGAACGGCAATAACGGAAAATGCGGAAAACTGTTTGTTATAGAAGGGCTTGACGGATGCGGTAAAAGCACACAGCTTGAGATGCTGAAAGCAAGCGCAGACAGCAATATCCGTTTCATCAGCTTTCCGAATTACAACAGTGCAAGCGGTGAGATAATCAAGGACTATCTCAGCGGTAAATTCTGCGAGGAAAACGGCAGAACGGGCGCATATACGGCCGGCAGTTTCTATGCGATAGACCGTTATATCAGCTACAAGACCGACTGGGAAAAGGATTATAAAGCGGGCAAGACCATAATAGCCGCAAGATACACCTCCTCAAATGCGATATATCAGATGGCAAAGCTGGAAAAGTCCGAATGGGACGAGTACCTTGAGTGGCTTGAGGACTACGAGTACGATAAATTCGCAATTCCACGTCCCGAAAGAATCGTATTTCTGGATATGCCCGTAGAGGTGTCGCAAAAGCTCCTTTCTGCACGTTACGGCGGAGATGAAGCGAAGAAGGATATTCACGAAAGCAACGTTGCTTTTCTGAAGGCCTGTCGGGAAACGGCGCTATACACAGCCGACAAGAAGGGCTGGTATATACTGCCGTGCTCGGATGGTGAAAATCCTTACACTCCCGAAAAGATAAACAAGGAATTATCGGCGCTGATTTACGGCTGATAACAGACAAAAGCAAGGTAATATAAAGTGTTGGAATTAAAGAAAATTGAACTAAGCGACAAGCAGTGGATAGATCCGCTTCTGAAGCTGTCTGATTTCAGAGGTTGTGAGTATAACTTCACAAATAACTTTGTTTGGAGCGGTGTTTACAACATTACTGTAGGACGTTTTCAGGATTTTTATGTATCAAAGCACGGAAACTGTTTCGTGTTTCCCGCAGGAAAAGGCGATACGGACGCACTGCTTTCAGAACTGAAAAATTACTGTGACAGTACGGGAATACCGTTTGAATTCTGCAGTATGGATACAAAGGATAAGCAGATGCTCGAACAGCGTTATCCCGGTATGTTCACCTTCGATACAAGCGAAGATCTGTATGACTATGTGTATCAGTCGCAGTCGCTTGCAACGCTCGGCGGAAAGAAGCTGCATTCAAAGCGTAATTATATAAACCGTTTCAAACAGCTTAACTGGAGCTTTGAGGATATTATGCCGGACAATATTGACGAATGCAAGCAGATGAGCCTCGAATGGTGCATACGCAACGATTGCGATAAAAGTGAGGATAAATCGGAGGAAATGTGCGCTGTCGGAATAGGACTTGAGCATTTCTTCGACTTAGGTCTTGTCGGCGGAATCCTGAGAGTCGATGGCAGGATACAGGCGTTTTCGTACGGCGAACAGCAATGCAGTGATACGTTTGTGACCCACGTTGAAAAAGCGTTTACCGATTATGACGGAGCATATCCGATGATAAACTATATGATGGCAAACAGGTTCTGTAAAGGACTTGAATATATAAACAGGGAAGAGGATATGGGAGAGGAGAATCTCCGCAAGGCGAAGAAGTCTTATCACCCGTGTTTTATGGTTGAGAAGTTCAGTGCGGTTTATAATGCCGGGAAAGGACAATCAGAATGATATATGTATTTTTAGCGGACGGATTTGAAGAAACCGAGGCAATTGCCCCGATTGACATTTTAAAGAGATTCGGAAAAGAGGTAGTTACCGTCGGAATAGGCGGTGGTAAGATTACAGGCGCACACGCAGTTACGGTTATTGCCGATATTACCGACAGCGATGTTATTATGACAGATAAGGTCGAGATGATAGTTCTTCCCGGCGGTATGCCCGGAACACTCAACCTTGAGAAAAGCCCCGTTGTACAGGCGGCTATAAAATTCTGCGCCGATAATAAGAAAGCGATAGGCGCTATCTGTGCCGCTCCCTCTATAATCGGAAAGCTGGGACTTCTGAAAGGCAAAAAGGCAACTTGCTTCCCCGGCTTTGAACAATTCCTTGAGGGTGCAATGTTCACGGGCGACCTTGTAAATATTGATGATAACATAGTTACAGCAAAGGGCGCAGGTGCGGCTGTAGAATTCGGACTTGCACTCGGAGCATTGCTCTGCGGCGAAGGAAAAGCAGAAAAGACAGCTAAGTCTTTACAGTGCAGATGAACGTAAACGAGCAGAAAAAACAACTGAGAAAAGCCTTGCTACAAAAGCGAAAACTGCTTTGCGACAGTGAAACGGCTGTTAAAAATGCCGCTATAACAGAGAATCTTTTAAGCCTTGAAAAAGTGCGTACGGCGGATATTATACTGCCGTTTGTTTCGACAGACGGCGAGGTGGATACGAGAGAATTCATAACGCAGTGCCTTAAGGCAGGAAAGAATGTCGCTGTACCGAGATGTATAGACGGCAGTAATATGGAGTTTTGCGTGATACATACGTTTGACGACCTCGAAAAAGGTATGTACGGAATTGACGAGCCTAAAAAGAGCTGTGCTGTGATTGATGCCGCCGGTGCGGAAAACAGCGTGCTGATAGTTCCTGCACTCTGCTTTAATGCTAAAGGCTTCAGACTCGGTTACGGCAAAGGCTATTATGACAGATTTATAAACGGTTATAAGGGCTATACTGTCGGAGTATGCTATGAAGTATTTCTGACGGAGGATATACCTGTCGATGATTACGACAGATGCGTTGATATAGTCATTACAGAAAAACGGAAAGGACAAAAATATGGAGAATAATCCTATGGATTTAACTCATAAGGATGAAAATACCGAAAGCACCGAAGAACGCACAATTATGATGGATTCGATAAAAGCGCTTCATACAGGCGAAGTGCGAAACGAAGATTCATCTGATGACAGCAGATACGAAAGCGTTCCCGGCGGTGAAGAATCGCATTCTGGGGACGGTGAGCCTGCGGAGGACGAGGTAACCGAAGAAGAATATCAGGAATATCTTGCGGCAAAAAAAGAACGCAACAAGAAAATCAAAGCAAAAAACCGCCACAGGAGAACATTTTCACATATTCTAACAGGCGTTCTGTTGTCTGTTTTCATCATATCGATTTCTGCGTTTCTTGCTACATACATTGTAAAGTCGGCGCTTGATTTTACGGGTATCGGAAAAACTTATTGCCAGGCTGAGATACATATAAACGAGGATTCGACAACAGATGAAATCGCTCAGGATCTTGCAAATCTCGGTATTATAAATATGCCGGATATGTTCAAGCTCTATACCAAAATGTTCGGCAAGGGCGATAAGTTCATAAAGGGTACTTTCACGGTTGACACAACTATGTCGTACAGTGCGCTTATTTCTGAGCTGCAGACAGTGTCTACTGTAAATCAGACGGTTTCAATACAGATAACCGAGGGCATGACTATTGATGAGATTGCTCAGATGATGGAGGATAACCGTGTCTGCCGTGCCGAAGATTTCATGGAGCAGTGCAAGACGCTCGGAGATACTTATAAATTCCAGAAACGTCTTGAGAATAAAAAGCTGAAGTATTATCAGATGGAAGGATATATATTCCCCGATACATACGAGTTCTACATTCTTCCTGCCCTTGAGGACAATAAGGAGCTTGATACAAGCGAGTATGCCGCAGATGCTCTTGATATTATATATCAGAACTTCAATAACAAGCTGACGGCACGTTACTATAACCGTATGAGCGAGCTTGGGCTTACGCTTGACGAAACCATAACGCTTGCTTCAATAGCACAGCGTGAGGCGGATAATACTACCAACATGGGCAATGTCGCATCGGTATTCTTCAACCGTATGGCTGATGCGGAAGCATTCCCGCATCTCGAATCGGACGTTACCGTGCATTATGTTGATGAGCATATAAAACCGCATCTCACTTCATCGCAGTACGATCAGAAAATGTTTGACGCATATAACACTTATAAGTGTGACGGTATACCGATAGGACCTATCTGTAACCCGGGTCTTGACGCTATAAAGGCTGTACTTTATGCACCTGAAACAAGCTATTACTACTTCTGTGCAGATCCCGAAACAACAGAAATGTATTTTGCAGAAACTATTTCGGAGCATGAGGAAAATCTCCGCAAGTGCGGACTGGATCATGCGATAGCCGAATAATCAAACAATCAATATTCCGCCGCAGAGCTCTCTGCGGCGGAATGTCATAATAAGGTAAAAGAAAGGTTAAATTTATGTTAGAGCTTTTATCGCCTGCGGGCGATCTTGAATGTCTTATGTCAGCCGTTGATTACGGTTGTGACGCTGTATATCTCGGAAGTACAATGTTCGGTATGAGAGCCGGTGCGGCAAAATTCGATCCCGAAACGCTGAGGAATGGCGTTGAATACGCTCACGCAAAGGGTGTAAAAGTATATCTTACCTGCAATACCGTACCGTCAAACGATGAGATAGAGTTGCTTCCTGAATTTATAAAAACCGCATACGACTGTGGAATAGATGCCGCAATAGTAAGCGACATCGGCTGTATTGCTCTTATAAAGCGTACCGTTCCAGAGCTTGAGATTCACGTTTCTACACAGGCGGGAGTAGTAAACTATGTAACTGCAAACGAGCTGTACAAGATGGGTGCAAAGAGAGTAGTGCTTGCCCGTGAGGTAGATATTGAAAATATAAAGCGTATAAGGGATAACATACCTGAGGATATGGATATTGAAGTGTTCGTTCACGGGGCAATGTGCGTTTCATTTTCCGGAAGATGCCTGCTTTCCGCTTTTATGACAGGCAGAAATGCCAACAAGGGCGAATGCGCTCAGCCTTGTCGCTGGAAATATCACTTAGTGGAAGAAAAACGGCCGGGCGACTACTATGAGCTGTCTGAGGGCGATGGCGGCTCTTATATCCTTAACGCTAAGGATATGTGTATGATAGAGCATCTTAAAGAGCTTAAGGATGCAGGCGTTACCAGCTTCAAGATTGAAGGCAGAGCAAAATCCGCATATTATACGGCAACGGTTACAAATGCCTACAGAGCTGCGCTTGATGCAGTGAAAAACGGTGAGCCGGTTCCGAAGTGGGCGGTTGATGAAGTGTATAAGGTAAGTCACAGACAGTATTGCACCGGCTTTTATTTCAACAAGGAAGACGCAAACCAGTATTACGAGAACAGCGGCTACATCCGTGAGTGCGACTTTGTCGGCGTAATTGACAGCTGTGAGAACGGCAGGGTGAATATCACGCAGAGAAACTATTTTACCGTTCACGATGACCTTGAAGTGCTGTCGCCCGGAAAAACGCCGGTAAAGCTGGATATTCCTTATCTGATAAATTCAAAGGGTGAGCAGACAGAGATAGCAAACCGTGCGACAGAAAAGATGTACTTTGACTATCCCGTTTCTTTCCCTCCTCATTCGATAATAAGAAAACCGTTGAGCAAAAAGTAAACTACGGAGGAAACTATCATGCTGAAAGCTCCGCAAAACCTGTTCGCTACCGCTTATGACGGATCGGTGCGATCCGACTGGCAGACGGTAGAGGGCGCAGACGGCTATATATTGCAGTTCTATAATGCAGATGAACCGGAAAAGTGCATAAAAACACGCTATGCACAGAATAATTCAAAGCTGATACTTGGGTTTCGCAACGGCAAAAAGTATGTTGTACGGGTAAAAGCGTTCAGCTATCGTGACGGGAAAGAGGTATACGGCGAACTGTCACAGTCGGCAGAATTTACGCCGATGTGCCATCACCTTAAAGCTCAGAATGTAATTACGATGAACAAGGGCGAAACGTCGCAGATAGTATGGGAATGCAGAAATAAAGTGCCTGCCGTTACTTTTGAATGCGATGACAGCGATGTGGCGACCGTAACAAAGGGCGGACAGGTTACTGCCGTTTCGGACGGTACGGCTGAGATAAAACTGACAGCTGATGACGGTCAGACTTTTACTGTTAAGATAGTTGTCGGCAGGGATATGTCACGTTATCCGGCTACGGCAAGGATCATGCTCTGCGGCGATATAATGTGTTCGCTTGAGCATCAGCGGAAAGCCGCTTTGCGTTCGCTTGATTTTACAGACGCATTCGGAACGCTTAAAGATACGGTCAGCTCAGCCGATTATTCTGTAGCGGTGCTCGAAACCACCTGCTTTGACGGAGCGCCGTTTGAATATGAAAAGATACGCACTGACAGCGGAAGTCCCAATTGCAATTCTCCGTCCACCTTCATAGACGCAGTGAAAAACTGCGGATTCAATGCACTGGTAACCGCAAATAATCATAACTGTGATACAGGGCTTGAAGGACTTAGCGCTACCGTACAACGTATCAGAAACAGCGGTATGGCAAATATCGGTACGCTTGACGATGAAACTCATATTGCCGATATAAACGGCATAAAAGTAGGATTTATCGCAGTAAATTCAATATCAAACGGGCTTGAGAAAAATATACCATCCGAAATTATCGGGAAATATGAGCCTGAACACTTCAGACAGCTTGTTGAAACGCTTAAGAATGAAGGCGCAGAATATATAATCGCATATCAGCACTGGGGTGTTATGAATTCCGTTACTGTCCGCAATTCTCAGATAAAGACAGCTGAATATATGGCACAGTGCGGCGTGGATCTTATTATCGGTTCTCATCCGCACGTTATGCAGAGGGTCGGTAAAATACACACATCCGCCGGCAGAGAGGTGGCGTGCTTCTATTCTCTGGGCAATCTTTTGTCATCTATGAAAGAGCTTCGTGAAAACCGTGAGAGCGTAATTGTAAATCTGATTCTCAAAAGGACCGAAAGCGGAGTAAAGTCCGATATATCGTGCATTCCGACTCTTTGCAAGGACACCTCCGACGGATATACGGTAAGCGTTCTTGACGGGTTGCTGACGCATACAGAACAGATTTCCGAAGATCGCATAAGAGATATACTCGGCAATGAGGGCGTTATACGAAAATATCCTAAATTCTTGCTGCAAGGCTCAGCTGTGCTGAGAAATATATTCCGTGACAGCGGTTTTTCTTATGATGATACCGCTCTTATTCTGTCGCCGTTATCGCTTGTAAGCAAAAAAAGCAATCTTTCGGGAAAAGCCGGCAGCCCAAGAAATAAAATTGATATAAATAAAAATTTCAAATCGTTTTTAGACGGCTCAGACAGCGATTATATCGTAATAGACCTTTATACAGCGGCGGCTGTTTCGTGCTACAAGTACGGCGACAGCTTCTATACGGCATCGGGCAGTTTTATTTCTTCCGATTTTTACAATTCCAATAAAGACAGGCTTGAAAAAATATCTCCGCCTTTTGACGAAAAAGCAGTAAAATCTGCACTTAAAGAATATGCGAAAATTGTCTTGTCAAAATATGATAAGGATAAAATCATATTAGTGCGTTTAAAATTCAGTAATATCTGCGTAAAAGAAAATCAGCTAAGAAACGGTAAAAACAGAAATGCGCTGAATAAGCGGTTGAGGCAGTATGAGGATTATCTGATTTCGCTTTTACAGCCGGTGGTTATTGATGTTTCCGGCAATTATTTTATGGCGTTAAAAAGTGACAACATGATGTCCTTTGAGCCGCTTTTCTACGATGATGTAAGAATCAAACTGAACTCAGCGGTAAAACGTATCCGCAAAGATACATATTTTTCTGCACCGGAAATAAGGCTGCAGCTTATGCGTGTCATAAAATATTATGATAATATGACGGCAAGAGCCTATCAATCTGAACTGCTTGACAGAAATTATGTATCGGACAGAATGGCAGAGCTTACGTCAAAACAGTTTGTCGCTGAGAATTTCGAGTATTTTGTATATCTGCGTGAAAATGAGATCCGTACCTATGATGATGCAAAAATCCTGCTTTCCGCTAAAGCCGGTGCAGAAAGGCTTATCTCGGCAATAAAATCCGCTGAGTGTATTGACGGCGACCTTGGCGATTGCAGTTACGATGATATAAGGATTGTTTTCGATGAGAACTTCCTTATGAAAAAGCAATTATCCCGTAAACTTTCTGAGGTTTACAAATATACTGTTCCCGATAACTGTGAACATATTTTCCTTATCAGAAACGACCGCAAATTGCTTGAAGACTACGAAGTACAGCACAAACCTGTATTGGTTGACATCTGGGGCAGCTGTATTTCCCGTGAATCTGTTAACCGTAATTCCTCAGGTATCTATGTCGATAAGTACATTTTCAAGCAGCCGTTTTTGCTTGCGGACGAGCCTGAAATACCGTTTGACAACGATTTGTCGGCTGATAAATTCTGCGGCAGTAAGTGGCGAAGGCGCACTGTTAAAGAGGCGTTTTTGCACGAAGGGAAACGCATTCTATCTGGCAGTAACGCTGAATGGCTGATTGTTGATATGTACGACCTTATCTGCAATATGCGTAAGTATGGCGATTCGCTTTTCGAGGTGGATGATTTCATACTTCGCACCGCTTTTTACAAGTCGATTTCCGATAAATGTGAAAGTACCTATTTATTTAATGAAAGAAGCCGTGAATATCTCGAAAGAGCGCTTGAAAACTTCTGCAAATTTGTCACTGAGCGCTATGGAAAAAACATTATTTTAATTAAAGCCGACCTTAAAGACCGTTATATTTCGCTTGACAATACGTTAGAAATGTTTTCTGACAGCGACAACACATTCAAAACCAAAAAAGCATTTATAAATGGATTTGAAGAAGAATTCGCACGTCTTACCGATTGCCATGTAATTGATATTTCTAAAAGGTTTTATGCCGATGACCGCTTTGCACTTGGCGGTGCGCATATCGTCCATTATGAAGATGAGTTCTACAGTCAATGCTGTAAGCATATAACAGCTTTCCTCGGCGGTGCCGACAGCCGCTATACCGATAAAGTCGATGAGGAGTATATCGCTCTGAGAGATATGAAAATTAAATAAAGATTGGTTATCCCCGTGCAGTGATATGTACCCAATAAGCTAGTCGCCCTCTTTGCGAGGGTGTGGATTGAAATAGCAACGAAATCTGTAAAGCGAAAATGACAGAATGTCGCCCTCTTTGCGAGGGCGTGGATTGAAATAGCTTCGCCAGTTCTTCGGCGTTTTTAGCGGCAACGTCGCCCTCTTTGCGAGGGCGTGGATTGAAATAGCTTCGCCAGTTCTTCGGCGTTTTTAGCGGCAACGTCGCCCTTTTTGCGAGGGCGTGGATTGAAATATTGCTTGACCGCCCTGTAAAAGTTATCTTTTTCAGTCGCCCTCTTTGCGAGGGCGTGGATTGAAATTACAAGCGATAGCTTGCATGAGAAGTATACGAACCGTCGCCCTCTTTGCGAGGGCGTGGATTGAAATACACGTCCCATTCTGATTGCGTCCCACCACTGCGAGGTCGCCCTCTTTGCGAGGGCGTGGATTGAAATAAAAAGTCTTTTGACAAATGTGCTGAGTTATGCGTCGCCCTCTTTGCGAGGGCGTGGATTGAAATTTTCTGCCATGTCTGATGCGACTGTCACCGCAATTTTATTTAAAAGCAAGGCTTGAAGTTGATGATATTCTGTTTCACAATCCGTAATTCATACTATTAGGAGATGAACAGCATGGAAGAATTAAAAGAGCCTGTGAAAAATTCGGAATTGCATAAAAACGCTAAGAACTACCCTGAAGGTTGTTATGAAGAATTAGAAAAGTTAAAAAAAGAATATCAGTCACAATACGCCGATATTGAATCTAAGTATAAAGATTTTCACGGACGAGATGACAGATCGACAATAGAACTTATGGATTTAACTGTAAGCTTTTCGTAAACGAATTAAAACCATAAGAGATAAATACAACGTTTAAGCACATTTTAGAGGGCGTTTCCGGCTGCCGAAAAGAAGATGCGGCAAACCACAAATATTTCGTCACAGCTTTTTATCGAATTTTTTCGCCGGCAATAAAAACTGCTTCTAAAAGCAAGAAAACGTAAACGAAAAATCAGAATCGGAGTAAATCATTATGTTTGATTATACGATTTGCAATGCACCTGATTCGGATATTTTTTTAAGGCAATGCAAGGCTTTGGAGAAAAACATTCCGGACTTGAAAAAGAGCGAAATATTAATAGATATAGATGGTTCACAAATCGCTGTCTATTTTAAAGACGGCAAGAAAGTGACGGTTCATAACAGTTATTATGTAGGTGCGGTTTATATTCAGTCAGAGTTCGATTTAACAACATTTTTCCCGACAAAAGAAAGAGGTGATAAGTAGTGAAACCATATATAGTCCAATTAGAAATCGATGACCGTAAATCTATTGTATATTGCAAGGATGGTACAATATACAAAGGGCGATGCATCGGTGATTGTATCGTTACAAATGATGACGGTGAAGATGAAGACGGCATTCGATATCAAACTAATGACGGATATGAAATTCTTTTAATAGACGATGACGTTGAATTCGTTAAATTTATAGATTAAGCACCATTTCAGGAGTGTTTTTCTTATGGTAAAAATGAGATAAGGCTTACATATTAACGTTTAAACAGCACTTTCACGGTGCTGTTTTTATATTACCCGTTTTACAGAAAAGAAAAACATTTTGGATGAAAACCACAACATCGGCGCCTTGCAAACGCCGAAATAGGCGTTGATACAGCGCATCTGGGCGATATAATTCAGAGAGCGTATATGCAGACGGTTTTCGATGTGACGAAGGGTGCGGATTACCGTGCGGCTTTTGATTTAATCCCCGAAAGCCGTGTGAAAGCTATTCTGTCTACTAACTGGAGCGGTCAGATGTTCTCCCAGCGTGTCTAGGATAACACAAATGCACTTGCAGACGGGCTGAAGCACGATATGCTTGTGGGTATTATGGCAGGAAAGTCCGAGCAGCATATGGCGGACGATATAATGAACCGCTGCGGTGTCGGCGCTTTTGAGGCACGCAGACTTGTCCGGACGGAAACCACCTGCGTTGCGAATATGGCGGAGCTGTACGGCTACAAGGAGCTTGACATTGACGAATACGAGTTTTCCGCCTGCCTTGACAGCCGCACAAGCGATCTATGCCGTGAGCTTGACGGTAAGGTGTTCAAGCGTAACAGCGCACAGACAGGTGTAAATCTTCCACCTATGCACCCGTTCTGCCGTTCTACAACGCTCCCTGTTCTGCCGAGCGAGGAGGATCTTGATAAAGAGCTTGCCGGGCTTTACGATGCTAAGACAAAGCAGATATACACGCCGAATACCGACAGCCACGTTAAAATTGATGATGCGGGCTTGCAAAGCAGCGATGAGGGTGATATAATAACAGAAAAGAGAGAAAATCCCTATCATGCAAAAGACGGCAAGTTTACAAATACGCCGGGCGGGAAAACAAGAGAGAAAATCAAGGAAATCAAGGTTAATGATGATGGCACGGTAACAACCGTTTCGGAGGTATTGCCTAAAACAAAATATGCACCGTCACCGCAGAGAAATCACAAAGGCATACAAGTGAGCCAAAACAGATACGGTAAATTGTGTTCAGCATTTAAGGAACGCTATCCTAACGCTACCAAAGGCTCAAAAGGTGTAATTTACGACGATAAGTATGCGTATAAAGCTGAAGCGGATGATAAGGCGGAATCATTATAACTCATAAACGAATATTGAAGTAGGTGACAGGCAGATGAATAAAAGTGAATTTGAAAAATATAACACTCCTTTTCAGCGATTGTTACGAAATATGTTTGCTGATAGTATAAAAGACGAATGGAAAACGAATGAAGAAAGAGACTTATTTGATAAATTTTTCTTTTTGCTTGGTGCGGCGGAACAGTACGAGGTTGAAGAAGAAATGACTGAGTATATTAAGGTTCATCCTGATGTAACTATTGACGAACTGGACGATTATTTCGAAGAAATTGTTCCTCCGGGCTTGCCACCCTGCGCTTCTGAGTGGGAAGATGACGAGGACGAAGAAAAAACTTGAAATTGTTATTTTTAGCCGCTCTTTAAGAGCGATTTTCTTATACCCGTGTGCAATTGATTGCACAAAACTTAATAATTTTACCGCTCCACGAGAGCGGTATTTTTATACTCAAAAACAATTTATTCCGAACGGTGTGGGCAATGAACGCAGTGGGCGGAGAAAGGACAGAAACATGAACAACAGAAGAATTTTCATCGGCTTACAGCACTTCGCAGAGGGCGAGAATAATTAAACTTGATCCTGAATATGTGGCTTTTATGAAAGGCAGAGTTGTTGACAAAGTAGGGGAAAGTGGTATAATAAAAGAAACAGAAAATCAAAAATTACTAAAGGATAAAATTAAATCAGGAGAGTTGCCGCTTAAAATCAATCAGGATAAACAGGCACGGCATATTCTTCAAAATGGCGAAACATCTAAGTCTGATGGGAGAAGTTACTTGACTATTGGCTTAACCGATGCACAGTTGGTAATAGATGAATATCATGCTACAGGTGACGTAGTTCATGTTCCAAGCAGTAATAAATTCAAAGAGCTTATTACCACGAAAAAAGAAATCGGGGTAGATGGAAGGTCTAATCGGAAAACAAATCGAGCGTTTATTAACTATTCAAAAACCGGAACGCACATATTTCCTACAAAGAAAGGAAGAAAAGATGACTGATATTTTTGCTTATGAGGGGAAAAGCGTTGATATAACGTGTAATAACGGCAAAACATACAGCGGTGAAGTAAAATGGTGTGCTCGTGCCGAAGACATTGATGAGGACGATGATGTTCTTGCAATAAATGATGTTGGCTTATTAGCCAGCGAGATAAAAACTATAAAAGTGATATAATATAAGTAAGATAAGAACAGCATTTTGAAGTAGAGAATGTGCTGCTACACACCCTTGTGGTCAAAAGAAATGTGGGAAAGGGCACACCCACCAAAATGCCATTGCTTTGAAAGCCGTTTTGAGAAATCGGAACGGCTTTCTTCTATGAAAAATAATCGCCCACAGCGGTGAGCAACCACAATAAAACATATAAAGCAAGCACATCAGAGAGGGTGTGCTTTTCTTATGCCCAAAACCGAATAAATCATCCACTCCGAAAGGGGTGGATTTTTTATACCCAAAATCAAATGGGAGATGAATCTTGACAAGATGAACGAACGAATATATAATAGAAATTATAAAAAAGGTGTTCTTGCTTCTCAAAATATTAACGATTTAATAGCACACGAGATGGCGCACTTTATGAGTTTTCAAAGCTGTGAATCGTATAACGATTTCTTATTAAGAGAGCGTCAATTGAGGAGCCTTTATATATCTGGTGTATCAGGGTACTCTGACGCACTTGAAGATGGTGCTGAAACCATTGCGGAGGGCTTTGTCGGAATCAGAAACAATGAAACCGTTGATGATAGAGTGAAATCCTTAGTTAACGAGTATGTTGAAAGGTGGAAACGATAATGTCTATAGTTATACCAGATTGCACATCATGCAAAAATTTAACTGACAAAAATGAAAAAGGACAGTTTTGCTGTAAAGCTTTTCCATATGGAATACCTAAAGATTATTTTTGGGGAAAAGTTGATGTCAGAAATATTCAGCAATGTGCAAATAATATTAAGTTTGATGAAGAATAGTTTTAAACCGCCAACAGCAGCCAAGACCGTTTACAGAATAATTACAGGAGGTGTATAATATGCAGGAAATGCCGATTAAAATTGCTGAGTGGACTGAAATTAGAAAAGGTACTGGCAGACGCTATTTAAAAGATGACGCACCCGAAGATATACGCCGTGCGGCGATAGAATGGGAACGAGATTTCAACTGCAAAACAGCAAGAAGACGAATAGTTAATATTGATATTTGACCTAACCGCCTCAGCAGTGAGCGGTTTTGTTATATCCTGCTTTTAAAGGAGTAAGCAATGCGGATTGCAATCAGAGTGGAAGAAGATACATTCCACACCGGTAAGGTATCCGAAGAAAAAACAGACCCACCCGTGATCGAGTACATCGACAAAGACGGGTGGGTAAGGAGAGCCAAGCTGTCAGAGCTTGACAAGTTCCCTCAGTTTACAGGGAAGGATAGAACTTTTCTAAAAAGCGTATTATCGCTAATAAAGGAGTTGAGTTAGATGTATGAAGTTAATGACCGCTTTTCTTATGCAAAAGGATATTTTGCGATTTTCCCTAAAGGCTTTAATAGAGCTGTGGGGGCGGGGACGATACACGAAACTGACGACTATATAATTTATTTCAAAGAAAACACTCCAAAAGAGATAGAGCGGCGTGTTGTCAAGGAATATGCTGAATATTACAAAGAATATATGAAAAAGTTTATAGGCTAAACCGCCCACAGCAGTCGATACCGTTTACAGAATAATTACAGGAGGTGGTTGATATGGTACCGGTATATGTTTTCGATTGCGTATATTGTAAAAATGTGCGAAAAGATGATAAGTATAGATTGGTTTGCGGAGCTTATCCTAAAGGTTTCCCGGAAGAAATCGTACACAGCATAATAAAACCTCACGAATTGAAAGAATGTGGAAATGGGTTTAAATTTGAGGATAAAAGATCAAAAAAGTGAACCAAACTTAATAATTTTACCGCTCTTAAAAAGGGCGGTATTTTTATACCCAAAATCAAAGAAAGCGAGGAAAAGCAATGGAACCCGAAAAGAAAACTCCCGAAGAGGAGAAGAAGCCCGCTCCCGCAGCGGAGCAGAAGGACGAGCCCAAGCCCGAAGAGAAGCCCGCCGAAAACAAGCAGACGGACGATAACGGCACGGCAGAGAAGACACCGGTAATAAACAAACAAACCGCATAAAAATGCGGTTTGAAAGAAATATGGTCGAGGTGACAAGATTTGAACTTGCGACCTCTGCGTCCCGAACGCAGCGCTCTACCAAACTGAGCCACACCTCGATGTTATCCCTCTTTTTCAAGAGGGAAGAGTATTCAATTAATATTCTACGCCGTAAGTGCTGCGGTACTGCTTCATAGCGTCAAGGTACTGCTTGCCCTCGATAACGCCGCTTTCAATGGCACTGATTATGTCATTGATATTAACAATCGAGTAAACCTTTACGCCGAAATCCTTGTCTGCAGACTGTACTGCGCTTAAATCACTGTCAAGTGCTTTTTCCATACGGTCAACTGTTATTACCATTGCCGTTATATTTACATCAGCCGCACCCTTGAGCTTGGGAAGAACTTCTCTTAAAGCCTTGCCCGATGTCATTACATCTTCTATGATAACTATCTTATCGCCGTCGGCAAGCTGCTTTCCTACAAACATACCGCCTTCGCCGTGATCCTTGACCTCTTTTCTGTCAAAGCAGTAGCTTGCATCAACGCCGAACTTGTTGAACAGAGCCACACAAGCGCTTACCGAAAGGGGAATGCCCTTGTAGGCAGGTCCGAACAATACATCGGCTTCAATGCCGTTGTCGTGGATGCACTCTGCATAGAACTCGCCGAGCTTCGCAAGCTGTGCGCCTGTCTTGTAGTTGCCTGTGTTTATGAAGTAAGGAGCTTTTCTGCCACTCTTGAGTGTGAACTCGCCGAATGTAAGAACTCCGCTGTCAACCATGAATTTAATAAAGCTCTCTTTATACGTCATACTGTTCTCCTTCTCGGCAGTTACTCCAAAACTTAACGCTATATATTATAGCATATCGATTTTGCCTTGTCAAGCCTTTCCGGTAAAATCATCAAAAGTTAGTTTTTTAAGCTCGTCACATACTATATCGGAAATTCTGGCAAACGCTATGCGATAATTGCAGGGAAGACCGTTTTCGGCACGATTGCAGTTATAATGCCCGTCAAGGCAACGGCTGAACATATATGTACCCTCTACCGCCTCGACCACGTCATACAGCGATAATTCAGACGGCGACCTGCCAAGCTCATATCCGCCCTTAGTGCCTTTGTACGAGTTTACTATACCGGCATTTCCCAGCTTCCGCAGAATCTTCATAGCAAATGTCTGCGGCACATAGGTCTTTTCGGAAATCGCTTTTGCATCGAATCTGCCGTCATTCTTTACCATAAAATCAACTATCCTGATAGCATAGTCGGTTTCCAGAGTAATGTGCATTTCTTACTCCTTATCAGTCCAGAAAGTCCTTCAGCTTCTTGCTTCTCGAAGGGTGTCTCAGCTTTCTTAAAGCCTTTGCTTCTATCTGTCTGATACGCTCTCTTGTAACGTCAAACTCTTTACCTACTTCTTCAAGAGTTCTCGGTCTGCCGTCTTCAAGACCGAATCTCAGACGAAGAACCTTTTCTTCACGGGGAGTAAGCGTACCGAGAATTTCGCTCAGCTGTTCCTTGAGAAGCGTTCTTGATGCCGCTTCTGCGGGTGCGGGTGCATCCTCATCGGGAATGAAGTCGCCTAAGTGGCTGTCTTCTTCTTCACCGATAGGGGTTTCAAGCGAAACGGGATCCTGAGATATTCTGAGTATTTCTCTTACTCTGTCAACTGTGATTCCGAGTCTGTCCGCAATTTCCTGAGGTGTAGGCTCGTGACCGTTTTCGTGCAGGAGCTGGCTTGAAACCTTCTTTACTTTTGTTATGGTTTCAACCATATGAACGGGGATTCTGATAGTTCTTGCCTGGTCTGCAATAGAACGTGTGATTGCCTGTCTTATCCACCATGTAGCGTAAGTCGAGAACTTGTATCCCTTTGTATAATCAAACTTTTCAACTGCCTTGATAAGTCCGAGATTACCCTCCTGGATAAGATCGAGGAACTGCATACCTCTGCCGACATATCTCTTTGCGATGCTTACAACAAGTCGCAGGTTTGCTTCGCTCAGACGCTTTCTTGCATACTTGTCGCCCTGCGCCATACGGGTGGCAAGTTCAATTTCTTCTTCCGCTGTCAGCAGAGGCACTCTGCCTATCTCCTTGAGATAGATTTTAACAGGGTCGTCTATAGCGATGCCTTCAGATGAAAGAGAAGACTCAAAATCGTCGCTGTCGGTAAAGTCAAGCGCACTGTCAAGGTCTTCATCCGCAGAGAAGTCATCGACGATTTCGATATTGCTGCTTTCAAAATCGTCATAGAGCTTGTTGATTTCATCGGCATCAAAGTCAAGCTCCTCAAGCACATCGGTTATCTCCTTTGTTGTGAGCTTACCGCTCTGCTTACCGTGATTAATGAGTTCGTTTATTTTGCTGTCTGCCATATTTATCGTTCCTTTCAAAACCTTCCGGTCATGATTTATTGTTTTTAATTTTGTCAGCGAATTGCCTTAGTTCATCCTCCGACATATCCGCAACACTTTTTGATTGCTTCTTATCTCTGTATTTTATCAGCACATTCAGATAATCGTTCAGCCGTTCAACGCTGAATGGCAAATTATTGTTTTCGTGTATCAGCTTGTATATTGACGCAACTTCCTCCGCAGAATATCTATCGGCAAGCATTGAAACGTCATTTGAAAGTCCGCAGGAGATCATTGCCGTGAGATCGATAAACAGCCGTTTGTTGAACTCCGTAACAAAATCATCGGAGCTTATTTTATCGGTTATTTTTTTCAGAGCGTCGGGCGAGTGGAACAGATATGCTATGATACCCCGTTCCGCCTGAGTTTCAGCAGGATAGCGTGACGCTTCCGGATTAATCTTATCTCTGTTTACCGAGCCGTTAAGTATCGCACGGCGATTATCCTTTTCCCGTGTCTTGTTTCTCTTTGAGATAATCTGATTTACGGCTATGTCTACATTTGCACGGTTGACATCGCATTCCTGCGCTATAGTCGAAATGTACACGGCACGGTCGATGGGGCTGTTTATATTTGCTATAAAGCCTACCGCTTTTTTTAGATATTCCGATTTTCCGCCGGGTGCGGAGAGGTCTGTCTCTGAGCGTATTTTTTTAAGCTCGTAATCCATTCCCGACTGGCTGCCGTCAATCAGAAGCTGAAATGCCTCTTTGCCGAACTTTTTGATATATTCATCGGGGTCTTTTGCGCCCTGCATTGTCAGCACATTTGCGGAAATTCCTACCTTGTCAAGAATATTCATCGCTCTTGCGGTAGCTTTCTGTCCTGCGGCATCGCTGTCATATGCAAGAATGACTTTCCTGAAGCCGAGATTCGCAATATTCCTTGCGTGAGAATCCGTTATGGCTGTACCGCAGGTCGCAACGGCGTTTTTAAAGCCCGCCTGATACATTGAAATGACATCAAGGTTTCCCTCGCACATTATCAGAACGCTCTCACCCGCATTTTTTGCGTGGTTAAGGCTGTACAGGAATGTACTTTTATTATATACCGCAGTTGCCTTTGTATTAAGGTACTTTCTGTTATCTTCGCCGCCGATGACACGGCCGGAAAAACCGACTATATTGCCTCTGACATCAATAAACGGGAACATTACCCTGTACTTGAAAAAGTCAAAGTAATTACCGCTTTTTGATGATTTTGAAAGCAGTGACGCTTCTTCCATCTCGGAATCGCTGTATCCGAGCGAATTCATATGTTTTTTCAGTGAATCCCATGTATCGGGAGCATAGCCAAGACCGTATGTTCTTATCGTGTGGTCTGTTAGACCTCTGGCATATAAGTAATCAAGGCCTTCCTTGCCGGCAGGGGAGTACAGATATTTATGAAAGAACCTACCTGCCTCACGGTTCATTTCATAAGCCCGTGTACGCCTTTTTATGCCGTTGTCGCCTTCTTCGTCAGGCATAGCTATACCTGCACGCTGAGCTAAAAATTTCACACTTTCCATATAGTCGAGATGCTCATAGAGCCGTATGAAATTTATAACATCGCCTGCCGCTCCGCATCCGAAGCAGTAAAAGCTCTGCGTGGCCATATATATATGACAGGACGGTGTTTTTTCCGAGTGGAAGGGGCAGTTGCAGACATAATCCGTACCTGACTTTTTCAGTGGTACATACGATGAAATCACATCATATATATCGTTGCTTTCTTTGATATTTAAAAGAAAGTCTTCCGATAAACGCATCGTTCTTCCTTTCTTTGAAAACTGTTAATAAGACCAGCTTTTCGGAATGCAAAGTTCCTTGAAGTAGTCAACCGCAAAGTCGTCCGTCATTCCGCTTATAAAGTCGCATACCGCACGTTCAAGCCCGTATTCTTTTGCGAAGCCGACATAAAGCTCGGGCATTTTCTCGGGGAAACCGATGAAATACTTATACAGATATTCAACTATGTGGCAGGCCTTGCCTTTTTCGGCGTTCGTACTCGGTGCGAAATAAACCTTGTCGAACATGAATTTCCGCAGCTCGTCGTGTGCCTGTCTTGTAGCTTCATCGTATTGTATAAGATCTGTGCTGTTTGCGATTATTGATTTTATCAGAGTGGTTATTCTCTCACTTTTGCTTTTGCCAAGCACCTCTATAGGTCCTTTCGGCAAATCCTCCTGTCTTAGAACACCGCCTCTTATCGCATCCTCAATGTCGTGATTTATGTACGCTATCTTGTCGCTGAATTTTACGACCTGACCTTCAAGCGTTTTAGCGGTAGCGTTGGTGTGGCACAGGATACCGTCAATAACTTCGCTTGTAAGATTAAGCCCCTGACCGTTCTTTTCAATCACCTCGACCACTCGCTTGCTCTGCTCGTAATGCCTGAAATGGTCGGGAACAAGCTGATCCAGCGTTCTCTCTCCGTCATGCCCGAAGGGAGTATGTCCAAGATCGTGACCAAGCGCTATAGCTTCCGTAAGATCCTCGTTTAGTCTTAACGCTCTTGCTATCGTTCTGGCAATCTGCGATACCTCAAGGGTATGCGTAAGACGTGTTCGGTAGTGGTCTGATTTCGGTATCAGAAAAACCTGCGTCTTGTGCTTGAGCCGTCTGAAAGAATTGCAGTGGATTATTCTGTCACGATCCCTTTGAAATTCCGTGCGTATATCACACGGAGGCTCATATACCTTTCTGCCCTTCGTAGCTGTGCTTTTGCAGGCGTAGGGCGAAAGCGTCAGATTTTCAATTTCTTCGGTTACCGTGCGTGGTGATTTACCGTTATTTGAGTCCAAATATCACACGACCTTTCCGTCAACGACAAATCGAAGATGAGCAACCTTCCGGCTGTTCATCTTCCGAAGTAATATACTTTAAAATATGAAAAAAGTCCTTTATTTTTTTATTTTTGTTTAAAATTCGACATATCCGCTTTTCAGCTTCTCAATTTTGACCTTGCCGTTGCACCTGTCGGTCAGCTTTGCCGTAAGACTTTCGGTAAGCTCGGTTTTTACGTCGAGATAGATACATACGCTGTCTGTAAATTCTGTGTCACGGATAATCGACTCAAATTCAGGCAACACCGAATTGACTATACCGTACATAGTATAGTCGCAGCTTATTTTAAGGCTGTCCGCTACCTCCATATTTACAATTTCGGCATTTGCAAGGGCCATCGACGCACCTTTTGAGTAAGCGTGGACCAGCCCTCCCGTACCGAGCAGAATCCCTCCGAAATAACGGGTCACAACGCATACGACATCTGTTATACCGTTTTTGGAAAGAACGTCATAAATGGGCATACCCGCAGTACCGCCCGGCTCGCCGTCATCGCTGTGTCTGCCTGTATTGTTGTTGCGAAGAATATAGGCATAGCAGTTGTGGGTGGCTTTTCTGTGCATCGCTCTTATTTCGTTTATGAAGCCTATCGCTTCTTCCTCTGTTTCGGCAGGTGAAATGTATCCGATAAATTCTGATTTTTTCTCGGTAAAAGACGCTTCAGTGCGGTTTCTTATCGTTTTATAGCTCAATATGCGCCTCTGTTAGTTTTTGCTGTCTTTAAGCGACGCTCTTGTTTTTCTTACATCGGTAAGGTTCGAGGTGAGAAGCTCGTCAACCCTGCTGAGCATACTTTCAACATATTTGTTGGTCGCACTTTTGATCTCTTTGGACTTTGTCTGCGCCGAGGTGAGTATCTCGTGAGCTCTGTTCTGAGCCTGCTTTGTAATAACCTCCTCAGATACCATAGCTTTCGCTTTTTCTTCGGCTTTTCTGATTATGCTTTCGGCTTCTGCCTTAGCATCGTTAATAATCACTCTGCGGTCGTTTACAAGTGCCTGTGCCTGTTTTATTTCGCCGGGAAGGTTCAGCCTTACCTGTCCGATAAGATCTCTGAACTGCTCAACATCAATAAGGGATTTACCTCTTGTCAGGGGAACGTTCTTTGATTTGTCAAGCTCAATGTCCATTGCCTCAAGAATTTCTTCAATGCTCATTTTAATACCGTCCTTTCAAACATCTGATTTATTTTTACGAAATATAATTCGTCAGTATCTTTTCAGCCTTTCGTTTATTCTGTCGAGTATGCACTCCGGAACGAAATCGCTTATATCTCCGCCGAACATCGCTATCTGCTTTACCATACTGGACGACAGATAGGTATACTCGCTCTTTGAAGTCAGAAATATCGTTTCGGCTTTGTAGCACAGCTTTCTGTTGGCTTGCGCCATCTGGAATTCGTATTCGAAGTCAGAAATAGCACGAAGCCCCTTTACGATAACGTCTGCGTTATGCTCGTTGAAATAGTCTATGAGAAGTCCTTCGTTGCTGTCGACTTCGACATTTCCTATGCCTTCCGCCACAACGCTTTCACGCAGGAACTGTTTTCTTTCATCTATTGTAAAACTGCACGGCTTGAGCGGATTTACCGAAACAAGCACGATTACTTTATCAAACAGCTTTGACGCTCTTGAAATAATCTCAAGATGACCGTATGTTACAGGGTCAAAGCTACCGGGATATATAGCTGTTTTCATATTTTATTCCTCGTCTTCCGTCTGTGGTTTTCTGTAGAATGTAAGTGCGGTTTTGCCGTATTTTTTTGATTTTGTAATGACAAATCCGTTTATTTCTTCGGGTAATCTGCAGCCCGGTTCATGCTCGCATATTATTACGCCCGTATCCTTCATTTTCTCGGTAAGAGCCGGCAGAGAACGCTGTATAAGGCTTTTCTCATACGGCGGGTCGAGCAGGGCAATGTCGAATTTCTCTCCGGTGGTTCTTAAGAATGCGGAGTTGGGCATATTGACAATCTCGCACTGACTTTCAAAGCCGACGTGGGCTACATTCTGCTTTATGAATTTTATCGAATTCTGACTGCTGTCCACAAGATACGCTTTTTTGGCGCCTCTGCTTACAGCCTCTATCCCAAGCTGACCGGAGCCTGAAAATAAATCAAGCACAATGCTTCCTTCTGTTTCAAACTGTATAGCACTGAATATTGCCTCTTTTACGCTGTCCTTTGTGGGACGCACGTCAAGTCCCTCCGGTGCAATCAGCTTTCTGCCTCTTGCCGTTCCTGTGATTACTCTCATCTTATTTCCTTTCCTTTGTCAATCAAAAATTCTCTTTAATAAAATCGTATATTTCTTTTGCTTTTTCTTCTTTAACTTTAGCTACGGATGCAATCTCATCGGGAGATGCGTCCTTGAGTGCCTGCTTTGTCTTGAAATGCTTTATAAGAGCGAGCGCCTTTGCTTCTCCTATGCCTTTGATTTTTGTAAGCTCCAGTTCATAAGTCTTTTTCTTATGCGTCTGCTGCTGGAATGAAAGCGAGAAGCGGTGAACCTCGTCCTGAATGTTTGTCATCAGTGAAAACAGCTTTCTGTTGGCGTTTATCTGTATTTCTTCGCCCTGCGCCGCAATCGCTCTTGTACGGTGCTTATCGTCCTTTACAAGTCCGTATAGCGGTATTGAAACATTCATACTGTCAAGCACCTGCTGTACAGCGTGTACATGACCTTTTCCACCGTCGAGAAGAATAAGGTCGGGCAGCGGCGCAAAGCTCTCGTCACCGTCAAGATAACGCTGTATGCGTCTTTGCAATACCTCCTGCATACACGCATAGTCGTTCTGACCGATAACGTTCTTTATTGTAAATTTCCTGTAGCCTGCCTTATACGGTCTGCCGTTGCGGTACACTATCATACCGCCGACCCTGCTGTCCTCTCCGAGATTTGATATATCGTAGCTTTCGATAACTGTCGGTATCTTAGGTAAGCCCAGCAGCTTTGCAAGATCCTCCAGTGCGTTTATTTCCTTTACCGTCCTGCCGACCTTCATCGAAAGGTATTCAGAGGCGTTCTGCTTAGCTAAAAGCACCCTTGACAATCCTTCGCCCCGCTGAGCCACCGTGACAGTAACCTTATGTCCGCAAAGAGCGGAGAAGTATTCTTCGAGGATTGCACTGTCCTCCATTTCCTTGTCTATATAAATCTGTTTCGGAATCGCATCTGTCCTTGCACTGTAGTATTCGACCAGAAAATCTGACCGCATCTGACCGGGGTCATATTCGTCACCGATGAAGAAATTCATCTTGTCGGTTATTCTTCCGCCACGGTAGCACATAACAGCAATACTAGCAAGCTCAACGTTCTGAGCCAGTGCGACAACGTCAAAATCGTATGTTTTGTCGGAGAATATATCCTGACCGTCCTTCATTTTCTCAATTGCGTTTATACGGTCACGGAGCTTTGCGGCTTTTTCAAACTCAAGATTCTCCGATGCTTCGTACATCTGCTCGGTAAGACGTTCTACGCTCGCCTTACTGCCGTTTTGCATATACTCTATTGCAGAGTGTATAAGGCTGTTGTATTCGTCCTGCTTTATCTTGCCGGTACAAACGCCCATACATCTTTTTATATGATAATTAAGGCACGGACGCTCTTTTCTGAAATCTCTCGGAAAGACCTTGTGACAGGACGGGAACATAAAGATTCTGTTGACCTCATCGACCGCCTGCTTTGCGGTAAATCCGCTCGTGAACGGGCCGAGATACTCCGCATTCTTATCGTTGCAGTTAAGCGCATAAGAAATTCTCGGATATGGCTCTTTTGTGATTTTTATATAATTATAGCCCTTATCGTCCTTTAGCAGTATATTATATTTTGGATTGTACTGCTTTATCAGGCTGCATTCAAGAACAAGTGCGTCAAGCTCGCTCGGTGTGACGATGAAGTCGAAATCATAGATATTTTCGACCAGCTTTCTTGTCTTTGCGTTATGGCTCTCAAGCGCATGAAAATACGTTGTTACACGGTTCTTCAAGGCTTTTGCCTTACCGACGTAGATTATCCTGCCCGTCTTGTCTTTCATCAGATAGACACCGGGGGACAGCGACAGCTTATTCGATTTATCTCTTAAAAAGCCAAGTCTATCGTTCAATGGTCACACACTCCGGAAAATCAGATAAATTATCCATATAGATATTTATATTGTATCATTTTTTATGTCCGATTACAAGTAGTTTTTGAAAATATTGACGAATAACGGCGCAATGTGTTTTTCCGCCTTTTTAAAAAATGCTTTGACATTTAGAGCCGAGTGGTGTATAATAGCAAGAGATATATTTTTTATCCTGAAAAGAGAGGTTTATTTTATGAGAGCAGTAGTTGCGGTTATTGGTAAAGATACAGTAGGTATTCTCGCTAAGGTAAGTAATATCTGTGCAGAGTGCAATGCAAACGTTATGGACGTTACACAGACGATAATGCAGGATCTTTTTGCTATGACAATGCTTATTGACATAACAAAGTGTTCCGTTGATTACAACGTACTTGCAGACAAGCTGAAAGAAGCCGGAAACGATATGGGTCTTCAGATACATGTTATGCATGAAGATATTTTCAATTCGATGCACAATATATAATTACATACGGGAGAAACTAAATGTTCAATTCAAAAGATATTCTTGAAACCATCAAGATGATACAGGAAGAAAATCTTGACATCCGTACTATCACAATGGGTATCTCGCTTCTTGACTGTATTGACAGCGATATAGACAAATCCTGTGAAAAGGTATACGAGAAGATGATGCGTGTTGCGGAGCATCACGTTGAAACAGGTGAGATAATAGAAAAGCGCTACGGTATTCCGATAATCAACAAGCGTCTTTCGGTAACACCTATCTCGATGCTTGCGGCAGCCGCTAAGGGAAGCCCCGTAAAGTTCGCAAAAACTCTCCAGAGAGTAGCAGAGGGTACGGGTGTAAACTACATCGGCGGTTATTCCGCACTTGTTCAGAAGGGTTTTGCGGCAGGCGACCTTGAGCTTATAAACTCTATACCAGAAGCGCTTGCAGAAACATCAAACGTATGCTCTTCGGTCAATGTCGGCTCTACAAGAGCGGGTATCAATATGGATGCTGTTGCTCTTATGGGTAAGATTATAAAGCAGGCTTCTGAAGCAACTAAGGATAACCATTGTTTCGGTGCCGCAAAGATAGTGGTTTTCTGTAATGCCGTTGAGGATAATCCTTTTATGGCTGGTGCCTTCCACGGTGTCGGCGAGGCGGATTGCGTTCTTAATGTCGGCGTAAGCGGACCCGGCGTTGTTCGTTCAGCACTTTCCAAGATGCCTGACGCAAGCATAAGTGAAGTCGCAGAGCAGATAAAGAAAACCGCATTCAAGATTACCCGTATGGGTCAGCTTGTAGGCGCTGAGGCAAGCAAGATGCTCGGTGTACCCTTCGGTATCGTTGACCTTTCACTTGCTCCTACCCCGGCAGTAGGCGACAGTGTTGCACATATCCTTGAGGAAATCGGTCTTGAGAGCTGCGGCGCACACGGTACAACAGCCGCACTTGCGATGCTGAACGATGCGGTAAAGAAGGGCGGCGTAATGGCGTCCTCAAGCGTAGGCGGTCTTTCAGGCGCATTTATCCCCGTATCAGAGGATGCAGGTATGATAGACGCTGTAAACCGTGGCGCATTATCAATAGAAAAACTCGAAGCTATGACAGCCGTTTGCTCTGTCGGTCTTGATATGATAGCCGTTCCCGGCGATACATCCGCCGATACGATCTCGGCAATCATCGCAGACGAAGCCGCTATAGGTATGGTAAACTCAAAGACAACGGCAGTCCGTGTAATTCCCGCAATAGGAATGAAGGAGGGCGATACGCTTGAGTTCGGCGGTCTGTTCGGAAGCGGTCCGGTAATGAAGCTCAGCAAGTTCTCCTCGTCAAAATTCATTTCAAGAGGCGGACGTATTCCCGCACCCTTACAGAGCCTTAAAAACTAACATTGAACCGCAGGACATCCTGCGGTTTTTTAATATGTCGATATTTGCGTTCGACAGGAAAAAGTCTTGTCAAGGATATTATCATACAAATTTTTCAAAGTCTTTTTGGTAATAATTTGGCTTGTTTTTTGTGAATAATTGTAGTAAACTTAATTATGATTTTAGATTTATGCCTACTGAAAGGTGGTGTTCCGATGGATGTAATCAGCGAGATTATCGCTTATGAGAAGCACGCCGAAGAAATAGTTGCTCAGGCAAACAAAAAAGCCGAAGCCATTCTTTCCGATGCGGCGGCTCTCCGTGAAAAAGAACGTATCGTCTGCGAAGAAGAACGCAGTGACAAGATAAACAGCTATCACGATGAGCTTAAAAAGAGCGGAGAAGAACATTGCTCTGCGACTGCAGCCGAGTGCAGCGCTGTCATTAAGCGTCTTGACGATGAATTCTCGAAGAACAGGGATAAATGGACAGACGAGATATATAAAAATATCATCTCGGTTGAATGACAGCATAGCATAAGTATTCGGAGGTGATTTCATGTCGGCAGGTTCGGCGGCGGTCATTGCCAAAGCAAGAGCCAAGTACGGCGGGCTTCTGGGTCTTGATGAATATAAGACCTTGATCTCAAAGGCAAATGTCGGTGAGATCGTGGCTCAGCTGAAAACATACGGCGATTTCTGTGAGGATTTTTCAGCGGTTGACAATACGGTAAGGCGAAGTCAGACTGAAAGGCTGATGGAAAAACGTCTTTTCAGAATATATGACGAGCTGAGAAAATTCTGTCCGGGCAGTAAAAACAAGTTCTATGATTTTCTGCTTATACAGGAGGAAATAAAACAGATTATCAATGCCGCGATGTATATCGGCGCAGGCGTTTACGATCTGTTCATTCCGGGCTTTCCGGGTTATCTGACGAATATCTGTTCTTACGATATTCGGGCACTTTCAAAAGCAAGAACTTTTGATGAAATACTGGATGTTCTGAAGGGTACGCCGTATTATGACGTTCTTGCTCCTCTTTCCGACGGAACTAAGGCTTTTCCGCCCATTGTTTCTGTTGATTATGAGCTTACAAAATATCTTTATACGACGCTTTTTTCCCGTATAAAAAAGGATATGTCCGGCAGTGAACGCACGGAAGTAGAAAAATGTATCCGCAGATGTTGCGATATGTACAATATCAAGATATGCTATCGGCTGAAAGGACTTTTCAAAATGTCAACCGAAGATGTGGTTGCGCATACTCTGCCTTTTTGCGACAGATTCGATAAAAAGACAATGGAACAGATACTGACGAAAGCCGATAACGAGCCGATATTGCCGCTTCTGCTGAAGCTTCCTTATTTCAAGGATATTAACGATGAGCAGGCAACAGACATCGAAACGGCGGTATATACGTCAAACAAACGTTATTATGACGCAAAGCTCGCATTGTCACAGTGCGACAGCACAGTTATATATTCACTGACTGAGCTTTTGCAGATTGAAAACAGAAATTTAACAACTGTGATAGAGGGCGTAAGATACTCGCTCGAGCCGTCACAGATAGAAAAAATGCTGATATTATAGAGCAAATATACAGCGAAAGGAATGATATAATGGCAGTTGAGAAGATGTCACTTATATCGGTCAGCGGACCTCTCAAAAAAGTCAATAAAACTCTTGTACGATGTTGCGAAACGAAATGTTTTCACATTGAGCCGTCATTTTATACCATGACCTACGGTTCCGCACATTTCAAGACGCTGAAAGACAAGGACATTTACGGCGGTCTTATGAAACGAGCAGATGTATTGTCCGTCGGGCTTGGGATAAAAAACAAAACCGTTTCGTATGACGATATACAGATGGAGGCAATCCATGACTTCGATATGTATTTCACGGAGCTTGAACAGCGTGTGATGCCTGTCATAGAGCAAAAGAACGAGCTTGAGAAATCAATAGACGAATACAGCCATGTATTAAGGCAGGTCGGAAACCTGTCGAATCTAAACGTTGATTTCAAGGATTTGTTCAACTGTAAGCACGTCAAGATACGTTTCGGTAAATTGCCGTCGGAAAGCTATACAAAGCTCGATTTCTACAGCGAAAAAGGCTTTGTGTTTGAGCCGCTTGAAGAAAAGGACGGTTATGTCTGGGGGCTTTATTTCGCCCCGGTGGAAGAAAGCGTACAGATAGACGATATTTTCAGAAGCCTTTATTTTGAGCGGATACGTTTACCGGACTTCCTTCACGGCGACGGAGAAACAGCCGCCGCAGAGCTAAACAGACAGCTTAAGGAGCTGGAAGCAAAGCTGAAGGATGTAAAGGAAGAGCTTGCGGTCATAAAGAAAAATGAAGAATCGCAGTTTGAAAAGGTACGCAGCAAGCTGATTTTCCTTAACAACAGCTATGAACTTAGAAGTCAGGTTTCTGTAATCAACAATAAATTCTATATGGCGGGTTTTGTCCCGACAAGAGAAGTAGAAAAGTTCAGGGAGCATCTGTCGGGCGTATCGGATATTGTTATCGAGGAAAAGAAGTATTTCGTTGATGACAGGATGAAGCCTCCGACAAAACTCAGAAACAACCGGCTGTTCAGACCGTTTGAGATGTTCGTCAATATGTACGGCTTACCGTCATACACGGGCATCGACCCGACGCCGTATGTCGCTATAACGTATATGCTGATATTCGGCATAATGTTCGGCGATCTCGGACAAGGGCTTGTAATCTCGCTTTTCGGATTTATACTCACAAAGTGGAAGAAAGCAAAGCTCGGTCCGATAATGGAGCGTATCGGCATAAGTTCGGCTATATTCGGCTGTCTTTATGGATCGGTGTTCGGAAATGAAGATATAATAAAGCCTTTCTTCCATATCGAACCGCTTTACTCTGTACTCGGAAAACCGAACAGCATATTCCAGATTTCAACCTATCTGCTTATAGCGGCGCTTGCGATAGGTGTCATATTGATAGTGGTTTCAATGACGATGAATATTGTGCTGTCATTCAGGCGCAAGGATTATTCCTCCGCACTGTTCGGAGCAAACGGCATAACCGGTATGATATTCTATATCGCAGTCGTAGCGGCGGCGGGACTTCAGCTCGGATTCGGCATTGAGATGTTCACATTGCCGTATATACTTCTTCTGGTGATACTGCCGCTCGGTGTTATGATGTTCAAAGAGCCTCTTGCACACCTTGTCGCAAACTCGATAAAACGCAACGTTGTCAATTTAAAGCATAAGACGGTTGCCGATGCGGCAATTATGGCTTCCGATACGATGAGCGAAGAATTGCTCAGAAAAACAAGAGAAGACCTCGAAAAGCTGAACGATCTGAAATTTGTCCGTGCGGTTTACGGAAAGATGCCCCGTGAAAGCTATGACAAGCTGGGATACTTTACCGACAAGGAATTTGTGTTCATTCCTATCACTGAAAACGACGATAACGTCTACGGCGTTTATTTTGTATCAAAACAGCACAGGGCAATGGTGGATGATATATTTGCAGGCCTTTATTTTGAACGTATGAAGATGCCCGCAGAGCTTACATCACCCGGAAGACCCGACCAGAACGATAAGGATAAGCCGAAGGAGAAAAAGTCTGTCGGCAACTTCATTATTGAAGGTGTCATCGAACTGTTCGAAACCTGTCTTTCATATCTTACAAACACAATGTCATTCCTCCGTGTAGGCGGATTTATCCTGAGCCACGCAGGTATGATGCTGGTCGTAGGAGTGCTGGCTGGTGACGGAGGCGTCGGTACCGTGATTGTACAGATACTCGGAAACGCTTTCGTAATCGGTATGGAGGGATTCCTTGTAGGTATTCAGGTATTAAGACTTGAATTTTATGAGATATTCGGTCGTTTCTATGTAAGCGACGGAAAGAGCTTTGAGCCGCTTAAGGCTAATTTGAATTAATTTCGGGAGGAACTGAAAAATGTTACTGTTTTTACTGCCTTTATTTGCACTGGCACTGATTATGCTGCCGTTCTTTGTAATGTTAAAAAGAAGAAAAGAGGGTAAGCCCTTAAAGACAAGAAAAGCTATACTTATAAATGCCGGCTCGTTTATCGGCGTTATGGTTATGATGAGCGTATTCGTACCGCTTTTTGCATTTGCTTCGGCTGAAGGTGCCGCAGAAGCCGCACAGACAGCGCTCAGCGTAGGCGACGGACTTAAGTATCTCGGTGCGGCGCTTGCAACGGGTCTTGCGACAATCGGCACAGGTATTGCCGTAGGAGGTGCCGCTCCCGCAGCTATCGGAGCTACCGCAGAAAACGACAAGAACTTCACGAAGGCTCTTATCTTCGTTGCACTCGGTGAAGGTGTCGCTATCTACGGACTTCTGATTTCGATACTTATCCTTTATTCATAATAGCCGAAAGGTACAGAAAAATGAAATTTTTTCTTATCAGTGACAACACAGATACACAGATGGGTATGCGTCTTGCAGGGATTGAAGGCATAGTAGTAAGCCGACCCGAAGAAGTCACGGATGCACTGGAAAAAGCAAAGGCCGATAAAGACATCGGCGTTGTACTTATGACGGAAAAGCTCATCAATATGTGCAAACAGACAGTGTATGATATGAAACTGAACAGCACAAAGCCGCTGATAGTGGAGATACCCGACAGACACGGAACATCGGATATAAGCAGATCCATTGATGGCTATGTGCGTGATGCAATAGGACTGAAATTATAATTAATCAGAAGGGAGCAGCTGTATGCCGGAAGTTCAGGACAGAATAGAAAAGCTGGGCAATTCAATTCTTTCCGACGCTCAGAAAAAAGCGGAAGAAATAATCAGCAAGGCACAGCAGCAGGCTGATGAGCTGACAGAGCAGGCGAGAGAGCAGTACAGACGCAGTGAAGAAAACGAGGTCGCACTGGACAGACAGAAGACCCATACTCTTTACGCAAAGGAATTATCAAAGAGCGACTTTGCCGCACATAAGTCGGTGCTTGCTCACAGGTGCGGGCTTGTAGACAGCTTGTTTGAAGATATTAAGAATAAACTTGAAGAATTTGCAAAGAGCGATAAATATAGCGGATTTATGACCGCTCTTGCCGAAAAAGCAGACAAAGAGCAGGCTTTCAGCAAAGACTGCGTGATAAACGTCGGCAGAAACGATAAACAGCTTGCCGATGATATAGCGCAGAAGTACGGCATCGGTGTTGCTGTTGACCGTAATATCGAGCTTGGCGGATTGTCTGTTTACTATCCGTCGGAAAATATATATATCGACTATACGCTTGACCTTGCTTTAGAACAGGAGCGAAAGGCTTTTGTGTCAGGTCACGGCGAACTGTCACTATAACGGGAGGAGTTGCAATGAACTGTATTTATGCGATTAACGGACCCGTTGTAAAGGTCAGGGATACAAAATCGTTCTCAATGCGTGAGATGGTAATGGTCGGTAAGAGCAAGCTCATAGGAGAGGTAATCGGCGTAACCGATGAAATGACAACGATTCAGGTTTACGAGGGTACGGCAGGACTTATGCCCGGCGACCCCGTAGAGCCTACAGGAACACCTATGAGTGCAACGCTCGGACCGGGCATAATATCTAATATTTATGACGGTATCCAGCGTCCGCTTAAAGCTATGACGGCTCTCAGCGGCGTATATGTTACTGAGGGCAGTGCAATAGCCGCACTCGATGAAGAACGTGAATTTGATGTCACAGTGACTGTAAAGGTCGGCGATAAACTGCACGGCGGAGATATATATGCGCAGTGCCCAGAAACGCCGCTTATTACGCACAGATGTATGGTACATCCTTATACTGAGGGTACAGTAGAATATGTTGCGCCTGACGGCAAGTATAAGGTCAACGATGTGATAGTAAAACTCAGGATAGACGAAGAAACGGTGCAGGAGCTTACTCTTGTACAGAAGTGGCCTATCAGAACGCCAAGACCTATAAATAAGCGTCTACCTATCTCAAAGCCGCTTATTACCGGACAGCGTATAGTAGATACCGTGTTACCGCTTGCAAAGGGCGGTACAGCCGCTATACCCGGCGGTTTCGGTACAGGTAAGACAATGACTCAGCATCAGCTTGCAAAGTGGTGCGATGCGGATATTATCGTGTATATCGGTTGCGGTGAGCGTGGCAACGAGATGACTCAGGTACTTGAGGAATTCTCTGAGCTTATCGACCCGAAGTCGAACCGTCCGCTGACAGACAGAACGGTGCTTATTGCGAACACTTCAAATATGCCCGTAGCCGCCCGTGAAGCGTCTATATATACCGGTATCACGCTTGCCGAGTATTATCGTGATATGGGCTATCATATTGCTATAATGGCGGATTCGACATCACGCTGGGCGGAGGCACTGCGTGAAATTTCCGGACGACTTGAAGAAATGCCTGCTGAAGAAGGCTTCCCGGCATATCTTCCGTCAAGACTTTCCGAATTCTACGAGCGTGCAGGTTATGTCGAAACGTTGAACGGCAGAGAGGGCAGTGTTACGATTATCGGCGCCGTATCTCCGCAGGGATCGGACTTCTCTGAGCCTGTGACGCAGAATACAAAGCGTTTCGTCCGTTGCTTCTGGGCACTCGACAAGAATCTTGCCTATGCAAGACACTATCCGGCTATCAACTGGAATATGAGCTATTCAGAGTACAGCGACGATTTAGCCGAGTATTACAATGAACACGTCGGTGAAGAATTCTGCCGCTACAGACAGGAAATATCGACCTTACTGGTTGAGGAAAACAACCTTATGGAGATTGTAAAGCTGATAGGTGCGGATGTTCTGCCTGACGACCAGAAGCTGATAATAGAAATCGCCCGTGTTATAAGAGTAGGCTTCTTACAGCAGAACGCTTTCCATAAGGACGATACATTCGTTCCGCTTGAAAAGCAGAAGCTGATGATGAAAGCAATCTTACTTCTTTATCACAACTCGCTGAACGCTATAAACGGCGGTAAGCCGATATCGGAGATTATCTCATACGGTTTCTTCGATAAGCTGATAAAGATGAAGTACGATATACCTAACGACAAGCTCGAAATGTTTGACGAATATTTTGATATGATAAACAGCAAGTTTGCCGATGATTAAACCCGATAGGAGATTATTTTATGATTCAATATGCAGGACTGAGTGAAATAAACGGACCGCTTGTCTGCCTTGAGGGTGCCAAAGGTGTTTCTTATGATGAAATTGCAGAGATAAAGCTGGAGGACGGCACAAAGCGTTTAGGCCGTGTCGTTGAAATGCAGGGCGATAAAGTTGTCTTGCAGGTGTTTGAGGGTACAAACGGCATCTCGCTCACAAATACAAAAATCAGCTTTACGGGAAAGCCGCTTGAGATTCCGCTTTCTACCGAAATGCTCGGCAGAACGTTCAACGGTGCAGGCAAGCCGATTGACGGACTTGGCGAAGTCTTTCCGCAGAAATACGGCGATATAAACGGCCGTGCATTGAACCCCGTTGCACGTTCATATCCCAGAAACTATATACACACGGGTATTTCCTCAATAGACGCACTTATGACGCTTATCAGAGGTCAGAAACTGCCTATATTCTCAGGCTCCGGTCTGTCGCATAACAAGCTGGCGGTGCAGATAGTAAAGCAGGCTAAGATTGCCGACAGCGAGGGAAAGGACTTTGCGGTTGTATTTGCCGCAATGGGCGTTCAGAATGACGTTGCGGAGTATTTCAGACGTTCCTTTGAGGAAACCGGTGTTATACAGCGTGTTTGTATGTTCCTTAATCTCTCGAACGATCCTATCATAGAGCGTATCCTGACACCCAGATGTGCGCTTACTGTGGCGGAATATCTTGCGTTTGAGAAGAATATGCACATACTCGTTATCATGACCGACCTTACCTCATACTGTGAGGCTCTGCGTGAGTTCTCTTCATCAAAGGGAGAGATTCCCGGAAGAAAGGGTTATCCCGGTTATCTTTATTCCGACCTTGCCTCTATGTATGAAAGAGCAGGCGTAGTAGAGGGCAGTACAGGCTCTGTTACGCAGATACCGATACTTACAATGCCTAACGATGATATTACACACCCTATCCCCGACCTTACGGCATATATCACGGAGGGTCAGATAGTGTTTGACAGAAACCTTGACCAGACAGGAATTTATCCCGGACTTTCCGTATTGCTTTCACTGTCACGTCTTATGAAGGACGGTATAGGAGAACAGTACACAAGAGCGGATCACGCCGATGTTTCTAACCAGCTTTTTGCTTGCTATGCAAGAGTGCAGGATGCAAGAGCGCTTGCATCGGTTATCGGTGAAGACGAACTTTCCGTATCGGATAAGGCGATTATGAAGTTCGGCACGATGTTTGAAAAGTATTTTCTCAATCAGGGCTTCGATGAGAACCGTTCTATGGACGAAACGCTGGATCTTGCTTGGGATTTGCTTTCGCTTCTTCCCGCAAGCGAGCTTGACCGTGTAAACGAACAGCTCATAAAAGAACATTATCATCCTGAAAATGCAAAGAGATTTGTATAACAGTTACTATATGAAAGGCAGGTGAGTGTATGGCTGAACAGGTTTTCCCGACCAAAGGCAATCTTATCAAGGCTAAACGTTCCTTACAGCAGGCAAAGCAGGGCTTTGAGCTTATGGACAGAAAGCGTAACGTTCTGATAAGAGAAATGGTGGCACTGACCGATAAATCAAAGCTGGTGCGAGGAAATATCGAGCAGACCTATGAAAAGGCTTATGCCGCCTTACAGAAGGCTAACATTACGCTTGGCTCGGTATCAACGCTGACGCAGTTCGTACCTGAAGAAACCAATCTTAAAATATCGTTCAGAAGCGTTATGGGTGTTGAGCTTCCTACAGTTGAGCTTCCCGATAAGCCTATAGTTCCGCAGTATGATATTGCAATGACAAATTCATATCTTGACAACGCTTATATCTGCTTCAATGAAACAAAAAAGCTGACAGTCGTACTCGCCGAGATTGAAAATAGTATATACAGGCTCGCCGTTGCTATAAAAAAGACGCAGAAACGTGCAAACGCACTGAAAAATATAATTATTCCGAAGTATGAGGCACAGGTAAGATTTATTTCCAACTCTCTTGAAGAAAAGGAACGTGAGGAATTCTCACGTCAGAAGGTTATCAAGAGTACCAAGATAAAGAAAGAGCAGGCGCAGAAGGAAAAAGAACAGGCAAAAACCGAATAAATAAAAGCCGCACAGAAGGGACATCCGATCTGTGCGGCTTTGCATTTATATATGATTATTTATACCTCAACAAAAATTGCACCGCTTGCGGGAACGGTAACTGTATCTGCCTTTACAGAGCCGTTTTCGCCAAGCGTGTAAATTGCCTTTCCACCCTTTGCATAATCTGCATTGACAGTTACGGCCTTATCAGACGGATTGATGAACACATAAACCGTCTGATTGTCGCTGTTTCTCTTGTATACCAGCGGATAACCGTCGCTGCTGACAAACTCAAAGGCTGAGAGATTGTGAAGTGCGGAATTTTCGTTTCTTAGCTTTATCAGCTTCTTTATCTCGTTGTAGAGCGACTTTTCATCGAGCATCTGCTTTTCGACAGTAGGTCTGTCGGGTGCGTCATCCTGCTTTATATAAAGCTGTGACTTGTCCGCAGTTGAAAATCCGTCATTTGCGGTGCTGTCCCACTGCATAGGACTTCTTGATCCGGTACGGTTATAGCCGCCCTCTACCGATACAAGCCCTTCTACAAAATTCATTCCGATCTCATCGCCGTAGTATACAAACGGTGCGCCGGGCATTGTGAGAAGGAAAGCAAAACAGCATTTAAGCTCGTCCTCATCCCTGCCTCTTGCAAGTCTGTCCATATCGTGATTGCCGGACGGAATGCAGATAAGTCCGCCGCCTGTCGTTGCCTTTTCGTGATAGCCGTTGTACTGCTCGGCAAAGATTGCGGGAGTACCTTTGCCCCTCTTTGAAAAGAATGGCTCAGCGCTTCTGAACATCGAGTTGTAGCCCTCAGGACCAAAGTGCAGTAAGAAGTCCATATCAAAGCCGCCCTGCAGCGAATATTGCGGCTCGCCCCACTCAGATACCATAGCGGCTTCGGGATATTCGCTTTTAAGATAACCCGTTATATCCTGCCATAGCTTGATTGTTTCTTTATATTCGGGATCGCATTTTACAAGCGAGCCTGCCATATCCACTCTGAAACCGTCACAGCCCATATCAAGCCAGAACTTCATAACATCCTTGATTGCGGCTCTTGTCGCCATAGGTCCGGGATCTGTAGGCTTTTGCTGATAAGCATACTTAGGCTCGGCATAGCCATAGTTCAGCGCAGGCTGAGATGAGAAGAAGTTGACTGCGGCACTGCCGTCACGGTCCGATATGCCTCTTATACAGTTAAGACCCTCCGGTTGTTCCCATATATTGCTTGTCCAGATATATCTGTCGGTATACTCGTTGCTTTCGGGGAGCATCGACTTTTTGAACCATTCATGTTCTACTGATGTGTGACCGGGTACAAGGTCAAGAAGAATGTGCATACCACGCTTATGGCACTCATCGAAAAGCCGCTTTAAATCATCGTTTGTTCCGTATCTTGCGGCGGCTTTTTTATAATCCCTTACATCATAGCCCGCATCACCGAATGGCGAATCAAAGCAGGGGTTCATCCATATTGCGTTGAAGCCCGTTTCCTTGATATAGTCAAGCTTTTCGATTATGCCCTGAAAATCTCCGATACCGTCACCGTTTGTATCATTGAAGGATTGCGGGTATATCTCGTAAAAAATTGCATTTTCCAACCACTTAGCCATAAAATACCTCCTGTTTGTCGGAATTGTAAATTGATTGACATCGTTTACATACTGGTATTATAAACTAAGACGGCGGAAAATGCAAGTGCTATTTCATGAAAAATACATAAAAAAGTACCAGGATCAGCTTGTAGTCGGCGTGGTCACGCCATAAGATAAACGCTACAGCGGCAACCTTCATCAGGTCGTCGTCCTTCATCAGCTTGCCTATAATATCCATATCGGTACTGCGGGCTGAATTTCAGTTTGGTTTTTGCCCGCCCTTCTCCTGCATACGACCGCCGTTCTGACAGCGGCATCGCTCACATCCGCAGGTTTTTCCGCTTTTATCTTGGTTGTTATTATGGTTATGTATCTTTGCGGTGAAATCGGGCGCAGGTCGGGAGTCTGAAACAGACTTAGAAAAATATTCTATCTTTTTATCCGCTTCCTCTTCACTCATAAAAGTGCTTTCAAAGCTGCGCAGTATTTCGTCAACAGTGTGATTTTCAGTTTTGTCGGGAATTTCGGAATCGGCTGTATTATCGGACTTATCGCCGTAGATTTCAGCGTTGCTTGCTTCATCATCTGTACTGTCGGCTGATGAATTTTGCTGTTTATCGTCAGTATCGGATTTATCCGTGTTTTCGTCAGATTTTTCTTCATTTACGGGAATATTTGTTTCGGCTTCTTCGCTTTCTTTATTTTCATCTTCAGTGTCAGATGCCGTAATCTCGCTTTCGGCTTCGGTAATTTTCACCTGCACTGTTGTGATTTTTGCCGAATCGGGCTTTGTTGCTTCGTTCACGTTTTCTTCTGCCGGCGTTGGAAGGCGTGATATTGCCGCAGCGATATTTTCGGTTTTCGGAATTTCTTCTTTCGGTTCATCCGCATCGTAACTGAGCTTTGCTTTTTCGGCCGTTCTTATTGCCGCCTCGGCATATTCTTTCTGCAAACGCTCAAATTCGGCTTTTGACATTCTTATATTACTCCATTCCATAAATTTACTCCTTTTCATAGTAGATTATCAAACAGACCGCTGTCTTTAAGATAGGGAAGCAGTGAAATCAGCCTGAACAGCTTTACCGCCGTATCTATTTTTGCCCTGTTTTCTTCTCTTAAGTGAGGCTTCAGAGCAAGCAGCAGACCTGTATTTCTGTCCTGCTCGCTCATCTTTGACATTAACTCGCCTATCTTCATAAACATATCTATGTTTATTCCGCCGAAAATATCATCGCTGTCGGTATCGGTCGTGAATTTTTCCTCGTTTTCCGTACCGCTTGTTTCTTCTGAGGTTGCATTTTCATTTTTATTATCGGACAGCATCGCTTTAAGAATATCATCTATCTCACTCATACTGCCCTCCGTCCATTACTGATTTTTCATAGATTTTTTCAGCTCCTGCGCCTGTGCGGATTTCATCATTTTTTTGATAAGCTCCGGGTTTCCGAGTATGCTTTTTAGCTTTTTTGCGTCTTTTTCCGGCATTTTTTCTAGTGCTATCGAAATATCGCCCTTCTGCATCGCTTCTTTAAGACGCTGAGGCGTGATGCCGAGTTTACTGCTGACCGCCTCAAGCATTGAATCAACGTTGTTATTCATAACTGCCTCCTGAAATTATATTGTCAATGCGGAAAATATATTCCCGTTAAGACTGCCCTAAAACCGTATCCTATGAACTTTTTGACAAAATCAACGATAAAAGGATACTTACGTTATATTCAGTTCATATTTTTTTGTAAAAATATACAAAAGGTTGTTTTTGTTTTGTGTAGAATTTCTAAAAATACGGATACTAATCTTTTCTTTTTACACATTATGTGTTATAATAACCTAGTGGGCAATAAAAGCCGTATCTGGCTTGCCCGACTGAAAGGATAGAAATTATGAAAATTGTAGTAGTATCCGATTCGCATAAGGAATTTCATAAGCTGAATTCGGTAGTTGAGAATAATCTTGACGCCGACGCTTTTATACATCTGGGTGACGGCGAACACGAATTCAACGATGTAAGGAATCTTCACCCCGAAAAGAGCTTTTTATTCGTAAAGGGAAACTGTGATTTTGCCGACAACAAAACGATAAGAATCGCAAATGCAAAGGGCATCAAGATACTTTGCGTGCACGGCCACGAGCATCATGTGCATCAGGGACTTGATACGCTTGTCGCTGTTGCCAAGCAGAACGGCTGTAAGATAGCTCTTTACGGTCATACTCACCTTTACCGTACCGAGCTTATCGACGGTATATACGTTATGAATCCCGGAAGCATTGATTCTCCGAGAGATAAACGTCCGCCGTCATACGGTATAATCACCATAGATGATAACAAGAAAATCACAATGAACATAGTTGCGCTTGATTACCATGCAGATAAGCAGTAATATAGCCGGCTGTCCTTTATTGACGTTTGACACCTTACCGTCAACCAACACCTATCTTAAGGAACACGCCGACGAGCTTCCCGACAGAACGGTAGTGACAGCAGACCTGCAAAGCTGCGGTAAGGGCAGGATCGGCAACACATGGCTTGCTACCCGTGATATGCTCCCTGTTTCCATGCTTATAAAGGCACCGGATAACGCCCACGACCTTACGGTTATATGTGCGGTAGCGGTCTGCCGTGCGATTGAACGGCTGAGCGGTATCAAAGCAGGCATAAAGTGGACAAACGATATAATCTGCTCTGAACGCAAGGTATGTGGTATTTTATGCGAAAGCACCTTAAAAAGTTCCTGTAACGGAGCAATTTACAACAATGTCATCTGCGGAATGGGGCTGAACGTAAATCAGGATGAGGATTTTTTTGAAAAAAGCGGTCTTGTGAATGCGGCATCCCTTTACACGCTGACGGGCAATAAATACGATAAAATGCTTGCGGCGGAGTATATAGTGGACGAGCTGACACGGCTCATTGACGAGGATTTTTCTACAGTTATAAACGAGTATTCGCAAAGATGCGTAACGCTCGGAAAAACAGTGAAACTGGTGCAGAACAATACAGAAACAACTGCATTTGCTAAGGCTATCGCCCCTGACGGTTGTCTTATCTGCGAGAACGAGAACGGTGAATTTACAGTCAACTCGGGTCTTGTCAGAGTGAGAGGTGTCGGAGGTGAATACGTCTGACGCTTAACCGAAAGGAGTTTATATGGCAGAAAATTTGTACATACCCGAGATCAGCGGTCCGCTCAGGAGCTTTATGCTGAAGGTTCCCGAGGAAATTCAGCAGGCAAGCGGTATAAGAGTAATGGGCAAGCTGATAAAATCTATAGTATTTACAACAGATATATGTATAATCAGAAATGTAAATGCCGATGCGGTAATAGCGGTTTATCCGTTTACGCCACAGCCGATAATCACGCAGACAATTATGAGTGCCGCTGATATACCTGTTTTTACGGGTGTCGGCGGAGGGCTGACGCAGGGCAAGAGAGTAGTCAATCTCTCGATGCACGCAGAGTTTCAGGGTGCTATCGGTGTTGTAGTAAATGCACCGACATCGAATGATGTTGTGCGTCAGGTATGCGACACTATTGATATTCCCGTAGTTGTTACGGTTATTTCGGAACACGAGGATATTGAAAGCAGGCTTGAGGCAGGTGCAAAGATATTCAACGTATCCGCCGCAGGCAAGACAACAAATGTGGTAAGAGAAATACGCAAGCGTCACCCCGACATTCCGATTATCGCAACGGGAGGACCTACAAGCGAGTCGATCCTTGCGACTATTGAAGCCGGTGCGAATGCTATCACCTGGACGCCGCCCACAAACGGCGAGGTATTCCGTGATATAATGAATGCCTACAGAGAAGGCAAACCCCACCCCTAACGGCAATGTGCCGTTTCAAGTTCCGCCTTTGGAATTGTCTGAGTTATTTGCGGAATAGTGAAACGGCGGGGTTACACAAAGCAATGGGCAATATGATAGGTCAGTTACGGCGGCAATGTACCGTTTCAAATTCCGCCTGTGGCTGTGAGCCGCTTCAAATTCCACCGTTCTGACGGATTGAGTTTGATTAAACCTCCGTTATCGGCGGGATTACACAAAGCAATAATCAATATAAAGCGGCTACGGCGACAAGCTGTGGCCGCTGTTTATATCATTGTTAAGTTTAGCGAAGCAGTGTATGGCTTATGGAGCGGCACGCTGACGGTTGAGGCAAAGAAGTCAATATTTAAACGGGTATCGGTAAAAAAGCCGATGCCCGTTTTTCTGTGTATTTATCACTGATATATAAGGTTATCCGAAATCGAGAGTTTTTTTATAAAAGTAGTGCAATTCTGTTTCAATTGTGGTATAATTATAAAGAATAATTTAAAACAAATAATACAGATAAAAACGGAGCAGATATGAATTATAATATAAATCTCGGCGGCTGGAACAGCATTTTTGCTGTACCGTCCGATGTGGTGGATAAATACATAAAGATAGCAAGCGGAAGTAACATCAAGGTGCTTTTGTATTTTTTGAGGCACTGCGGTGAACTTCTCAACGATGAAATTATAGCAACGGCGCTTTCTATGAACGAGGAAGATGTCAAGGACGCACTTTCGTTCTGGGTGCAGGTGGGGCTTCTTACAATGAGCGACGGTGTTTACTCCCCTATGCAGGCTGTACCCGAAGCCGCAAGACCGCAGGAAAAAGAGCCTGTTACGAGCGGTGTATCTGCAAGCGTAACAGTCCCGGCGGGCGTTACGGCGAAAGACGCCGAATTTGCCGCAGTCAAGGCGGCTGCACTTCGTTCTCCGGAATTTTCACCTGCCGAAATTGCGGATACGATAAAAAGTGACGATAAGATCGACTTTCTTTTCAAGACCTGCGAAACGCTTTACGGCAGACCGCTGAAACACACGGAGCAGAATGCGATTATCACGATAACGGAACATATCGGACTTCCTGCCGAGGTTGTACTTATGATGGTCGATTATTGCTTTTCGATAAACAAATCATCGCCTGCATATCTCAAAGAAACGGCGATGAACTGGATGGAAAACGGCATAACCGACCTTGCCTCTGCTGAAAGACAGATTTCAATGCTGCAAGCGAAAAATGTTGCCGAAAGCTCGGTCAAGTCAATGTTCGGGATAAACAGGGCGCTGACGCAGAAAGAAAAAGACTTCGTGAATCTTTGGTTCAACGTGTGGAATTTCGACTCTGAAATGGTAAAGCTCGCCTACGAAATAAATGTCAACGCAAAGGGGCAGTTTGCATTCCCGTATATCAGCAAGATACTTGAAAACTGGCATTCAAAGGGCATAGCTACAGCAGAACAGGTAAATGACGAAAATATCAAGCGACAGGAACAGCAGAGCAGTAACTCCTCATTTGACGTTAATAAAATAGATGAGCTGTTGTTACAGGATTACGAATAAAGGAGAAACGACCGATGGCATATCCTTCCGAATACTATACAAAAGCGCAGGAGATAATCGACAAAAGACGTTTTGAAAATTCTGTGAAGGCGGAAAAACGTCTGCGTGAGGTAAGAAGCAAGATACCCGAAATAGTTGAGATTGACAGCAAGCTCAGTAAAACTATTGATGAGCTTGTGAAGATAATCCTTTCGGATAAGCCTGACAAGAAACAGCGTATTGAGCAGGTTAAGGAAGAAAATCTTGCTTTACAGGAGCGCATGAAAGAGCTGCTCAGAAAAAACGGTTATGCTGTCGATTATCTTGACCCGATATACACCTGCAGGAAATGTCACGATACCGGTAACGGCGACGGAGGAAGATGCTCGTGCTTCAATGACGCTCTGAAAACTGTTGCGGCACAGGAACTCAGCAAGAGTCTGCCGATGGGACTTACCTGCTTTGAGAGCTTTGATTTATCGCTGTACAGCGATACGGTGACGCCCGGAATGAACACCAGACGTTCTCCCCGTGAAATGATGACGCAGAACTATGAGTACTGCAAGGAATATGCGGAATATTTCCGTGTACCTAATGAAAGTATTTTTATGACGGGCGGAACGGGGCTCGGAAAAACACATCTTTCGTTATCAATAGCAAAAAAAGTAATAGAAAAGAATTATTCCGTTGTTTACGGCTCTGTGCCGGATTTACTGAGAAGAATAGAGAATGCTCACTTCAACAAATCGGAAGATGAAACAGAGGTTATCAACACTCTTAAGGAATGCGACCTGCTTTTGCTTGACGATCTGGGGGCGGAATTTGAATCTACTTTCTATGTGTCGTGCCTTTATGAGCTTATCAACAGCAGAACCGGTTACGGTAAACCTACAATAGTTAACACAAATCTTTCGGGTGCTGAGCTGAAAAAGCGTTATTCCGACAGAATAGTATCACGTCTTTATTCGATGAAAACGCTTGTTTTCAGCGGTGAGGACATACGCATGAAATTAAAGAAGAAAAAGTGACAGTTAAAGTATAACCACAGATAGCAGTAACAGCTTTGATAAGGGGTGTATTATGAACAGAGGTTTTGCGGTATTTATTATACTGGCTTTGATTTCGGTTATTTTATCCTTCGTCATACCTGATAATTCTAAGAGGGGATTTACCAACGCTTTGTCATCGTATATGATTGCTGATGATGAAAACAAGCTGAATTATGATGATACAAGGGAGCACCTGAGAGTGCCTGCAGAGCTTCCTTTTGAGTATGATTTTGATAATAAGGAATTTAACAATGGGTTTGAGTATGAATTTAATCCGAACATCCATTCAGGATATTATCACAAGCCGCAGACGCTGAAATTTGATTGCAGTGACACGATATGGTACACCACAGACGGAACATTGCCCGAAAAGAACAAAACAGCTTATCTCTATGATAATGAAAAGGGCATAAGGCTTGATACCGGTGTGACAAATATATGCATCAGAGCTGAGAAGGACGGTAAAATGAGCCGTGTATATGTCGGCTCTTATGTAATACTCGGCTCGACGGAAGACGCCTTTTACGGTTACGGATACAATTCGCTCGACAAATACGACCGATATATCTACAGAAGTCTTTACAAGGCTATGAGTAACTATGAAACGAAGTTTGATGTGCCGTTCACCAATGTTTCATATCAGAGACTGTACCGAATATTCATGTGCGTAAACTACGATAATCCGCTTCTTATTCAGGCGCCTCTTTCTTTTGTGAGCTGGAGCGGCAATAAGAAAGATGTCAGTTCAATAAAGCTGATTTATGATTTTTCTAAAGAAGCAAGTGAGTATTATGTTGAAAAGACAAAGAAAAGGGCGGAAGAAATACTGAATACTGCCGACGGCTCGGAATCCCTTTTCGATTATCTTCTTACAATACATAATGAGATTCTTAAAAATGCCGAATACGACTATACGTTGGAAAGTGACGGAGCATATGAGGCTTTCGGTGTACTTACGGCAGGAAGCGGAGTGTGCGAATCGTATTCAAGGGCGTATCAATATCTTTGTCAGTGCATAGGTGTTGACAATCTGCTGATTGTCGGAACAAGCAATGACGAACCGCATATGTGGAATATGGTTATGCTCGGCGGAGAATGGTATCATGCCGATTTAACGTGGGATGACGGTGACAACGGCGGAATAGAGTATTATTATTTTGCGTTCAATGACAAGAATCTGAAGGATTACGGAGAGCGCACAATCTCACCGGAGCTTAACGAGAGCAGACCTATACTTGAGCTGTATAGCGATTCTAACTATTATCCAATCCCTGCGGCGAGAGGAACAGAATATTCTGTATCGAATATACTTTTGTATTGATGTAATTGATGCTATTAAGGATGTGATTGATTGAAAAAGAGTATTTTTAATATAATTGCCGTGACTATCTGCACAGCGGTATTTATATCATGTGTCGGTGGCTGTTCCGTCAGCGAAAAGGATAAGAACAACAAGGAACACAGCTTTTCCGAGATGAAGACGGACGGCGAGCTTGCGTATAACAGCAAGGGAGAATTTTCGGTCAATCTGTCGGTCGATAATATAACTTTGTCGGACAAAACCGGAATAAATGATGTAAAGGTGTTCTACTCGGTGATAAACAGCGATAAGCTGACGGATATAGACGCATCTGATGCAGTGAAGCTGAATAACAGCGAATATAAGGCTGTATATGCAAAGGTTTCGGCGGTTACGCTGAATTCCGAGCATTCGGCTACGATTTCGTTCAACGACAGTTCTTTCAGCCGAAATAAGCCCGATTGCTTTTTTATTGTATTTGACAAGAACACAAATGAAACGGGGAGGTATCTTGTTTCGATGATACCTGTAAGATACCCCGCTTATTCGGCGGTAAGCGACACGACCCAGATACGTTCTGAGAGCAGCGCCAACAGGTTCAAGCTGACGCTTGACAAGAGCAGTTTTGCAAACGGGATAAACGCTGACGATATTGTGCTGTCGGGCGGTTTTGAAGGCTGCAAGGTAAGCGAAATCGAGAGAACGGGAGATAACACTTTATCTCTTGTTATAAGCACCGATAACGGCTATAAGTCGGGTGAGAACGGATGTATCACTATAAAGCGCAGTGCGATAGCCGATGCCGCCGTTGACGTATCTGCGACAGTAAGCATTGTTTCACCGTCAGTAGTATTTTCATCCACAGACTTTGAAGCATCAACAAATTACGCCAGAATAACCGTATCGCTTGTTGACTGCTCGTTCAGTGACAGTGTATCAGTGTCAATGCTCGGGTGCGATAACGGCAATGTTGAGATAACACGTTTTGATCGTGTGTCGGCAAGTGAGGGTGTGTTGTATCTGTCATTTGACACGGAAACACCTGCAAAGGCAATCGAACTGATTTCGGGATGCACGTTTACGATAAAGGATACCGCACTGAGCATAAATTATCCGCTGCATTTTAATGTCAATCCTGAAAACCCTGACGTCAGTGCGACGATTACGGAGGTTAAGGAAAACGGTTCAGATTTCAGCGTTACGGCACAGCTTGGCGTTGTTGACGGCTCGTTCAATGTAATAAGCAAGAACAGCTTTATATTCAGCGGCGACTATTCAAAGGCGGTAATAACGTCAATTACGGCGCAGGATAATTCCGCTACGGTATGCTTTGACATACCCAGAACATCTTCTATCGGCAACGCTGAGCTTTACGGTACGGTCGGTCTTAAATCCGGTGCGGTTGTAAGCAGATGGGGAACTCAGACGGGTATTTCATCTTTTCCTCTTTATTATAGCTATTCGGAGAGCAACAACAGCAAGATTGTAATTCCCGATGCCCAAAAGCTTAATAAGTTATGCGAGGCGCTCAGCGAGTATACCGGTTTTACCGGCGTGAGCGGGAATGCTTCGCTTGAAGATCTTGCAGGCTATAAGATTGGCGACACAAATTTCGGACAGATTTTCTTTGAACAGTGCGAAAAGTACAACGGTGGTTACGGGCTTATAAACAAGACGGATAAGCTCGTGAGATCCGATCGTATTTCTGCAGGTACTCAGAATATCGAATATGTATTCGCTGTTGAAAGATATATGAATGACATAAAGGCACTTCATTCTCTGATAAAGCCTGTCAGCGATAGCCTTGCAAGATTGTTTGCCGTATATGAAAGTATGAATGCGACTAAGGATAAGCAGGAGCTTGAGGCGCTTAGCTCTGAGGCAGATGAGCTTATCGGAAAAATCACTTCTGTATATTCGACGAAAATCAAGGGCATATCATATTCTGAAATGCTTGACAGGGTGACAAAGGAATATTGCGGCGGTGCATTGACAGCATTCGATAACATCTGTGACGATATATATAACTGGTATCCGCAGAGCGTCAATGACAAGAAAATGTTCAGGGCTATGTCGCAGAGTGTTATTGTGAATGCGGCGGCGATACAGTTTATTTCGGTTGCAGGAAGCGAGGATAAGTCGGGAGAATACGCATCGCTATCTGATGATATTTCGAAGCTGTACCGATACACCGATTCAAATCAGGTCGAGGAGATAAATAACGTCGACGGCGTGTTATGCACCACGCTTGACAGAACGTTCAGACTTCAGAAGGTCAATTCGGCACTTCATAACGCTGTCAATGAAATATCGCTCTCAGAAATCAGCCAGCTTGAGAATATGCTCGAAAAGGACAGCACATTGGAAAGCGAGCTTGCAAAAGTCGGTTTTGACGTGTCGCCCGTAAGGTATATTGTATGCTCTGACAGCGATATTACAAGCAGATCGCAAGCAGAGCAGGGCAGACGTGCATACTCCTTTGTAAGACGTGCCACGCTTTACGATCTGACCTCATCTCAGACGGTGAGCGAAAAGGAATATTGCAATTATTACTACAGTATCGAAATCAGCGAGGACGGAACACCTGTTGCAGTGCCTTATGTAAATGTGTATTACCGGCTTTATACGCTGAAGTGAGAGTACAGAATCTATGAGCGAAAATGTGATAAATACAGAGCGACTGACTTTAAGGCCCGTTTTAACCGGGGATACAGACGAAATTCATAGGTATGCAGGCGATAAAAGCATTGATATGATGCTTTTTCTGCCTAATGATACTGTGGAACAGACAGCTGAATTTGTCAGAAATGCGGTTTTACAGTGGGCGGATGAAAAACCGTCCGTTATGGAATTTGTGATGCTATATGACGGCAGAATCATCGGCGGTATCGGTCTTGAAGCGGTAGATGAAGTAACTTATGAAATAGGTTGGGTATTAAGCAAGGAGTACAGAAATAAAGGATTTACTACAGAGGCGGGTAAAGCGCTTTTGGAATATGCGTTTGATGTTCTGTCCGCCGATAAGGTGATAGCTCATTGCGATATAAGAAATAAGGCATCCGAAAACGTGATGAAAAAGCTCGGAATGACGCTTAAAGATAACAGCGGCACAAGATTTTACGAAAAGACGGGCATAACATCGGGAGAACTGATGTATTGCATTGACAGGAAGAAAAAGCAGAAAACTGAATAGCGGCAAAAATAAACGGGGCTGTACAACTGATACAGCCCCGTTAATATTATTCTTTTTGATTATTCCTGAGTTTCAGCCTCAGGCTCTTTTTCTTCTGCTGTTTCAGCTTCAGCGGCATCTTCAGCCTTTTCTTCTTCAGGCTTGTTCATTACCTTTGCAGGATCAAGAACTTCATCGTCATCATCAAAGAATTCGTCATCGAAATCTTCGTCGCTGTCCATAATGTCATCGAACTGATCGTAAGCGATCTCCTTTTCTGTCTTCTTCTTGAGATATATAAAGACAGCCGCAACAGCACCGAGTACTGCAAGTGTGCCTATGGCAAAACCGGTAAATGCTTTCATTTTAAACCTCTTTCCGGTGCTTTCACACCAACTTTATTGTAATTATTATACTATATCCACTGTCGGATTTCAAGTGCTTTTTATCAATATGAGCAGTTTTAACAAAATTCTTATAGGTTTCCTGTTAAATTCATCAATACGGCAAGTGCCGCAACAGGTGCCGTTTCGCATCTTAAAATACGTTCGCCCAGATGCACAGCGGTAGCACCTTTTGAAAGTGCATAGTCTACTTCCTCTTTTTCGAAGCCACCCTCACTGCCGATGAATACAGCAATCTTCTTATATGAAAGGTCAAGCTCCGACAGCTTCTTTCCTCCGCATTCATAGAAAATTATCGGCAAGGTGTCGCTGTCGATGCTGTTTACTGCGGATTTAAAATCAGTAAACGGCATAACTCCGGGAATTTTTCCTCTGCCACATTGCTTTGACGCTTCATACGCTATACGCTGTAAGCGCTGTACCTTTTTATCGGCACTTTTTGCGTCCGGTCTTGAAACACAACGTTTTGACAGGAACGGTACTATTTTCACCGCACCAAGCTCAGTTGCTTTCTGAACGATAAAATCCAGCTTATCGTTTTTGGGAACGGCCTGAAACAGCGTTATTTCAACATCCGGTTCAGCTAAGTTGTCCTTTTTATCAAGTATACCAAACTCTATTGCGCTTTTGTTTTCAGCAGAAGAAAGCTCACAAAGGTAATCGTGTCCGTTTTTGTCGCAGATTATTGCCTTGTCGCCCTTTCTCATTCTGAGTACCTGAGCGATATGCTTTGAGTCCTCGTCATTCATATATATTATTCTGTCGTTTTCGTCTATTGTATCCGAGAAAAATCTTGGATACCTCCATTTTTCGAGTTCTTCAGCCATATATTCTCCTTTAAGCATTTGGTGCATTTTCAAATAAATTGTTTACCATTTCTGTATAACAGCGGTTTTCGGGCTTTTCAAGACGGCTGTCATCACGCAGAATATCGTCAGCCGCTTCGCCTGTCATTTTCAGTATATCAAGGTCTGCGTAAATATCTGCGATTTTAAGCTGCGGCAGACCGTGTTGCTTGCTGCCGAAGAAATCGCCGGGTCCACGCAGTTTCAGATCCTCGTTTGCGATTTCAAAGCCGTCCGAGGTCTTTACCATTGTATCCATACGCTGTTTTGTGTAATCGCTTTTATTATCTGTGACAAGGATACAGTGTGATTGCTCTGTACCTCTGCCTACTCTGCCTCTGAGCTGATGGAGCTGTGACAGCCCGAACTGCTCTGCATTTTCGATTACCATCACAACGGCATTCGGAACGTCTACACCGACCTCTATTACCGATGTCGCAACAAGGACTTTCAGCTTATTGTCCTTGAAATCCTGCATAACTGCGTCCTTGTCTGCCTGCTTCATCTTTCCGTGAAGAAGCCCTGTCGGAACATTGGCAAGGCAGGTATTTTGAAGCGAATTTATATATTCTGTCGCAGCCGCTTTTTCGGATATGCCTTCTTCAATAAGAGGGCAGACGATATATGCCTGAAAGCCGTTGTTTACATATTTCAGGATGAATTTGTACAATCTTTCACGGTAGCTTGTATCAACAGCATATGTTCTTATCGGAAGTCTGCCTTTCGGCATTTCGTCAAGTATAGATATATCAAGGTCGCCGTAGATTATCATTCCGAGCGTGCGTGGAATAGGTGTAGCTGACATTACAAGAATGTGAGGCTCATTGCCTTTCGAGCCGAGTGCCGCACGCTGACCCACTCCGAATCTGTGCTGTTCATCGGTTATTACAAGTCCGAGAGAACTGAACCTTGTGCTTTTCTGAATAAGTGCCTGAGTACCGACGGCAATGTCAATCTGCCCGTCGGCTATAAGCTGTCTTATCTGCTTTTTCTGAGCTGGTGTCTGTGAGCCTGTAAGCAGAGCAATGGTCACTCCGAGCGGAGCTAAGAACTTGTAAAGCGTGTCGTAGTGCTGCTTTGCAAGAATTTCGGTCGGTGCCATAAGAGTAGATTGATAGCCGTTAAGGTATGCAAAATAAGCCGCACCTGCCGCCACGGCGGTTTTACCCGAGCCGACATCGCCCTGCAACAGTCTGTTCATCGGAACGGATTTCTGCATATCATCACAGCATTCCGATATGGCTCGTATTTGTGCGCCTGTCAGAGTGAAGGGCAGAGAGGAGTAGTATTCATCTATGCTCTTGTTTTCCATAGGTGCGCCGGCAAGCCTTTTTTTGCGGTTTTTCATAGATTTAAGGCCAAGCTGTAAAAGAAACAGCTCTTCAAAGGTCAGACGATATTTTGCCTTGTCATACTGTTCCTTGTTCTCCGGAAAATGAATCCAACGTAAAGCGTTATCATAGGAAATAAGGCTGTATTTTTTCATAAGCGTATCGGTGAGATGCTCAGGAAAGGTAAAATCACGCAGTACATTTTTAATGCAATTTGACATAATGCCTTGAGATATGCCTGTTGTCAGGCTGTAGCGAGGCATCAGCTTATTGGGGTCTTGAGAATCTATAAAAACAGGCGAGTTCATTTCTTTTCTCAGAAAATCTCCCGCCATCTTGCCATAAAAGCAATATTCATTGTCGAGCTTAAGCCTTGTGAAAGAATAATCGCTGTTGAAGAATGTTATCAGCATATCGCCTGTGCCGTCGCTGACAAGCACCTTGAATATATTGATTCTGCCGTAGTATGCAGGAAATTTCTTCGTGACAATCGCTTTTACAACGTGATTTTCGCCGTCATTTACCAGATCCGATATTGCGGTTGTTTCGTTGAAGTCGATATATCCTCTCGGATAATGCTCGGCAAGCTGTAAAGCCGTTGTTATGCCGAGCTTTTCGAGGAGCTTTGCTCGTTTTTCGCCGACTCCCTTGATATAGCAGACAGGGGAGTCGGGAATCTTTTTTATTTCATTCATAAATTATTCTACTGATATGAGATAGTAGTATATGGGCTGACCGCCGTTTACAAGTACAATTTCAATATCATCGCTTATCTTGGCTCTGAGCGCTTCAAAAGCGGCCTGAGCGGTTTCGTCGGTAACATCGCTTCCGTAAATTATCGTGATATATGATGAGCCTGAACGAATCAGCTTTTTGGTTATCTTGATGAGCGCTTTTGTAACATCCTTTTCAACAAAGGCGAGCTTGCCGTTTTCCATAGCAAGAATTTCGCCCTTCTTTATCTGCTTGCCCTCAAAATCACTGTCACGGACAGCAAAGGTGATTGAGCCCGAGCCGACATTATCAAGCGCCTTTGTCATATTTACGCCGTTTGTGCTGAAATCGCTGCTTTCATCAAAGGCGAGCATAGCTGTTATACCCTGCGGTATAGTTCTTGTCTGTAAAACGATAACGTTTCTGTCGGTGAGCTTTACAGCCTGCTCAGCCGCCATAATGATATTCTTGTTGTTGGGAAGAACAAAAATGTTTCTTGCAGGGGTAGCGTTGATAGCCTCGAGAATATCCTCTGTCGAGGGGTTCATTGTCTGACCGCCTCTTACTATCACGTCAACGCCGAGATCCTTGAACAGATCCTCAAGTCCGGCACCGGATGTAACTGATACAAAGCCGAAATCCTTGACAGGCTCTGCGGGAGCAAGCTTTTGCTTCTTCTGCATTTCAGCCTTTGCGGCAGCACCCTTGTGCTGTTCTTTCATATTTTCAATCTTGAGGTTTATAAGCGAGCCGTAAAGGATACCTTCTTCAAGCGCCTTACCGGGATGCTCTGTATGAACGTGAACCTTTATGATGCTGTCATCATCAACGACCACAACACAGTCACCTATTGATTCGAGGAAAGCACGGAGCTTTGTTGCGTCCTTGTTAACGTCGCTCTTCACAACGATAAATTCCGTACAGTAGGTGAATTCTATATCGGTTTCAAATGTACCTGCGGCATTTGTTACGACAGCTTTTTCTGTTGCCGTTTCTTCCTTTGCACCGATCATCACTCCGCCGCAGATAACTGATGCCATACCCTTGAGGATAGTATAGTATCCCATACCGCCTGCGTCTACAACTCCCGCTTTTTTAAGAACGGGGAGCATTTCGGGGGTCTGATCGAGAGTTTCCTTTGCGGCTGTTGTAAGAACATCGAACAGCTCTGCAAAGTTTTTGCACTGAGCGTCGTTTGCCTTTTCTGCGGCAACTCTTGCAACGGTGAGGATAGTACCCTCAGTGGGCTTCATTACTGATTTATAAGCCGCCTCTGCACCTAATTTAAGTGCATTGCAGTAGTCTTCAACAGTAGCCTCGTGCTTTCCTGCAAGACCTTTTGAAAGGCCTCTGAATAACAGGGAAAGGATAACACCGGAGTTACCTCTTGCGCCTCTCAGCATAGCAGAAGCCGCTGTCTGTGCCACTGTTTCGACAGTTACGCTGTCACTGAGCATATTAAGCTCAGCAACGGCATTTCTTATAGTCATCGACATATTCGTGCCGGTGTCGCCGTCGGGAACAGGGAATACGTTAAGCTCGTCTACGCTTTCTTTATTATTGATTATATTGTTTGCACCTGAGATGATCGCATCTCTGAGAATTTTTCCGCTTAGCATTAGTCAGATACTCTCCTTGATATTATACTTTAACAGCATCGACAAAAACGTTTACCTTGTCAACGGTAAAGCCTGTTTCGTCCTCAACTGCAAATCTTACCTTATGAATGATGCTCTTTACTATCGTAGACACATTTACCCCGTACATTACGGAAATGTGAAGGTCAATATAGAGCTTGTCATTTTTATATCTTACCGTGACACCTTTTTCTGAAAGGATAGTCTTTTCGGCAAATTTCTTGATGAATTTAAGAGGTACTTTTTCAACAAAGGTCTGTTTTGCGTCACCGGCATTCATTCCCACTATGCCGAAGCAATTTGTAACAGTTCCGCCGATAAGGCTGTAGAAGAACTGCTTTGAATAGGTGATCGTTCCTAAGTGGTTGTTTATCGTGATCATTTGTATAACCTCCTTGTAAATCGGACTATATTATTATACTATATTTCACGGCAAATTTCAAGCGTTAATGCCAAATTACCGTTCAATGACATAAACTCCGCTGTTGACAGGGCGTGTCGTAAAAACATGGGGATATTTTCCCGACAGGATATTTTTTGCATCGACGGCTGTTTCTTCGCTTTCAAATACTCCGAAAACAACGCTTCCGCTGCCTGTCATTTCTGATATGACGGCTCCGCTTTCAAGCAGGTCGTTTTTCATTTCTTCTATCCTGCTGTCGTGATAGATTTCTGTGAATACGTTGCTTATAAAGCCTGCACCTTCAGAAAGACTTCCGCAGACAATGCTGCTTACAAAATCGGCATAATGAGGATTTATCTCGGTCGGATTTTCATCGTATTTTGCGTAAGCCTCAGCCGTACTCAGAGTAAAATCGGGATAAATGCAGACAAATACGCAGTTCGTGTCGCATTCAGCCGCAATCATATCTCCGCTCGTTATGCTGTAAAGCGTGCCGCCTTTAATGCAGAGTGGAACATCTGCGCCGATTTTATCACCGACAGCACACAATGCTTCGGAATCGAGTTTTTTACCGAACAACTCATTTAGTGCTACAAGTGTTCCTGCACCGTCGACGGAAGAGCCGCCCATTCCTCCCATCAGAGGAACGTGCTTTTCAATATCGACAGCTATCTCGGCGGCAAGTCCGGTTGCGTCGAAAAATGCTTTTGCGGCTTTCCATACGATATTCTTTTCATCGCACGGAATGTCGGGGTTATTGCAGGTTATCCTGCAATCAAAATTATCCGTACTCATAACGCTGACGGTTATATCGTCATAAATATCAACGCTTTGTGTCGCAATGTTGAGCGAATGTCTGCCGCCGGGCAGTCTGCCTGTTATGTCAAGAAACAGGTTCAGCTTTGCGTATGCTCTTACCTTTATTTTCATAAATTACAGTACACCGAGGTCTTCAAGAAACAGCCTTATGCGTTCAAGTGCTGTCTTGATATGCTGAAGTGAATATGCGTAGGATACACGGATATATCCCTCTCCGCATTTTCCGAAAGCGTCGCCGGGAACAACGGCTACTCTGTGCTTTTCAATCAGCTGTTCGCAGAATTCCTGTGATGAAAGTCCTGTTTTCCTTATGGACGGGAAAATGTAGAATGCACCCTCCGGTTCAAAGCAATCAAGACCCATTTCATTGAAGCCTTTTACGATAAGACGTCTTCTCATATCGTATTCGCCACGCATATATTCAATGTCTTTTTTGCAATCCTTAAGTGCTGTTATTGCGGCATACTGGCTCATTGTGGGCGAACACATTATGCCGTACTGGTGAATCTTCAGCATCTGAGTGACAATAGGAGCGGGACCTGCGGCAAAACCGAGCCGCCAGCCTGTCATCGAAAACGCTTTTGAAAAGCCGTTTATAAGAACGGTACGTTCTTTCATGCCGTCTATTTCAACGATAGAACAGTGTTCCTCATCGCCGTAGGTAAGCTCTGAATATATCTCGTCGGAAATAACGATTATATCTGTGCCTCTGATTACCTCCGCAATCGCTTCAAGGTCGGATTTTCTCATAACAGCACCTGTGGGATTGTTCGGGTATGGAAGTACAAGAGCCTTTGTTTTCGGGGTTATATGTGCTTTCAGTGCTTCGGCGGTCAGCTTGAAGCCGTTTTCAACGCTTGTTTCTATAGCAACGGGTGTGCCGTTTGCAAGTGTTACGATAGGGCCGTAACAGACAAAGCTTGGCTGAGGGATAAGTACCTCATCGCCCGTATCAATGAGCGCTCTTATAGCAAGGTCTATTGCTTCTGAGCCGCCGACCGTTACAAGTATCTCATGCAAGGGGTCGTAGCTGACGTGCAGCCTGTCATTGATATAGTCGTTGATAGCAATGCGAAGATCGGCAAGACCTGCGTTTGCGGTATAGTTAGTACGTCCTTTTTCAAGAACTCTGATTGCTTCTTTTCTTATTGCCCACGGTGTCTTGAAATCAGGTTCACCTACTGACAGTGATATAACATCATCATAGCTTGCGGCTATGTCAAAAAACTTTCTTATACCCGAAAACTGCAGATCCTGCACCTTTCGGGAAAGTATATTTTCATAATCCATCACGGAGATACCAAACTCCTTTCGTCCGTGTTCTTTAAGAACATCTTGTCTTTTTCCTTATATCTGTGCAGAATGAAATGTGTTGTTGTGCTGAGAACGCCGCCTAAAGGCGCTAATCTGTCCGTTACGAACATAGCTACATCACGCAGATTTGTACCCTTGATAGTTACGGCAAGGTCATAACCGCCGCTCATAAGGTATACCGATGAAACCTCATCATACTGAGCGATAACTGCCGCTACATCATCATAACCGCACTGTATTTCGGGGGAAACTCTGACTTCGATAAAGGCGCAGACGGAGTTTCTGTCGAATTCTTCTTCGTTGATGATTGCGGTATAGCCGATTATCATTCCGCTCTTTTCAAGCTCCACTATCATCGCCGCCACATCGTCAGCCGAAGTATCAAGCATCGCCGCCAGCTGTTCGTTTGAAAGTCTGGCGTCCTGTCTTAAAAGGTCAACAAGCTTTTCTTTCTTTGTCATAATCTTATCCTCCGAATTATTTTATGCTTATAAATGTGGGATTACGTTTCTTGAAAAATGCAAGTTCTGTAAAGCCCACATTTCTTGCGAGTTCTATAGCCTCCGGAATACCTTTTCCGAGGTCTTGCGTGCAATGTGCGTCCGAGCCGACAGTAAGTATTTTACCGCCAAGCTCTTTATAAAGTCTTACATAGTATTCGTCAGGCAGCGTAAGACCTATCTTTTGCCTGAGTCCGCTTGAATTTATCTCGATACCTATATCGTTTTTTATAAGAGTAGAGAATATCTCCTTGATTATCGGAAGGTACTTGCTCATATCTATGTAAAGCTCTGATTCGCCCACGATATAACGCAGAGGATATGTCAGGTGACCCAGTACGTCAAATTCGCCCCACCGAGCCATTTCAAGCATTTCCTCAAAATACAGCTTCATTATCATTTCGGGATGTACCTCGTTATAATCGAGCAGATAAAAATCCTCCCAGCCGTTGCACATATGGAGCGAGCCGATTATAAAGTCATAATCATAGCTTGACAGCATCCTTTTTGTAAGCTCCATATTCTGTAAAGGCTGACCCAGCTCAACACCGTATGCCATATTTATCTTATCCGCATACTTTTTAATAAGGGCGGGAGAGATCTCAGACGCTCGTTTTACAGGTTCTTCGTAGAGATATTCCTCATCGTAGAATTTATTTATTTCAAGGTGATCTGTGAGCGAGTAATATCTGATACCAAGCTCTATTGCTCGTCTGACCATTTCTTCCGGATCGTTACTGCCATCGGGCGACAGATTTGAGTGATTGTGTACGTCCATCAGAATTTCGGGGTCGTTCATATTTGCTACCTTCCTTTTGCGGTTGTTCTATATCTATACATATTTTATTTTACCACAAACAAAGCTGTTTGTCTATTGTAATATTCAAATTAATTGTGAAGATTGCAAAAAAATACCGAGGAAATAAATTCCCCGGTAAGATTTTATTTGTCATTGTCAAGATTGTTGTTGACGCCGTATGAAAGCGTCAGAAGGCTGTCGCCCAGATGAACGTTTTCAACGATTATGTTTTTATGCTCAACGTTAATGTCATAGTGTGAGAAGTTCCAGAACGATCTCACACCAAGCTCTGCAAGGCGGTCGACTATCTCCTTTGTAACCGATTTCGGTATACAAAGAACGGCAACCTCCGGCTTATTTTCACGGCAGAATTTTTCAAGATCGTCAATATCGGTTATTGTCAGCTTTCCGAGAGGATTTCCGACAATTTTCTTGTTGGAGTCGAATATACCAATAAGACTGCATCCGCTTTTTTCAAAATTAATGTGAACGGCAAGCGCAGTGCCGAGATTACCCGCACCGATAAGAATCGTTTTTCTGTGCTTGTCAACACCGAGAATACGGCCTATTTCCTTTCGCAGCTCAGAAACATTGTAGCCATAGCCTTGTTGCCCGAAGCCGCCGAAGCAATTGAGATCCTGTCTTATCTGTGATGCGGTAAGGTGCATTCTCTCCGATAATTCCCTTGAAGAAATCTTAGAGATCTGCTGATCCTCCAGCTCGCCGAGAAAGCGGTAGTAGCGGGGAAGTCTGCGTATTACTGAATTTGATATGTTAATGCTTTTCGACAAGATACTGCCTCCTTACAGTTTTTTTTATTGAAATCAGAGTGTTGCTTTAAGTCTGTTGTTGATTTCAAGCAGGAAGTCCTCTGTGTTTACCTTTCTCTTGTTGTCGAGGTTTGAAAGTACATAGAGGTCGCCGGTCATAACACCGTCTTCAATCGTCTTTATAGTAGCCTTTTCGAGCTTATCAGCAAAGTCAGAAAGCTCCTTGTTTCCGTCAAGCTCGCCACGTTTTCTTAATGCGCCCGTCCACGCAAACAGGGTAGCTACTGAGTTGGTTGAGGTTTCCTCACCCTTTAAGTGCTTGTAGTAGTGACGTGTTACTGTGCCGTGTGCGGCTTCATACTCGTAAACGCCTGTGGGAGAAACAAGCACGGATGTCATCATACCGAGGCTTCCGAAAGCTGTTGCCACCATATCGGACATTACATCGCCGTCATAATTCTTGCAAGCCCAGATATATCCGCCCTCAGAACGTACAACTCTTGCTACAGCGTCATCAATCAGTGTATAGAAGTATGTGATACCTGCGGCATCAAACTTTTCCTTGTATTCATTATCGAATATTTCCTGGAAAATATCCTTGAATGTATGGTCATACTTCTTGGAAATAGTATCCTTGGTCGCAAACCAGAGATCCTGCTTTGTGTCGAGCGCAAAGTTGAAGCAGGCTCTTGCAAAGCTGGCGATACTTGCGTTTATGTTGTGAAGTCCCTGAATGATGCCGTCAGAACCGCTGAACTTGTGGATAAGCTGTCTTGTTTCGTTTCCGTCCTTATCTGTCACAACAAGCTCTGCTGTACTGCCGTCGGCAACCTTCATCTCGGAATTTTTGTAAACATCGCCGTAAGCGTGACGTGCAATGGTTATCGGCTTTTTCCAGCCGGGCAGCAGAGGAGTGATACCCTTTACGATAATGGGGGCTCTGAATACGGTACCGTCAAGGATAGCACGAATAGTGCCGTTAGGCGACTTCCACATTTCCTTTAAGTTGTATTCTGTCATTCTCTGTGCGTTGGGAGTGATTGTAGCACACTTTACCGCTACACCGTATTTCTTTGTAGCGTTTGCGGAATCAATCGTTACCTGGTCGTTTGTTTCGTTTCTGTGAACAAGACCGAGATCGTAATAATCTGTCTTTAAGTCAACATACGGGCAGATAAGTATATCCTTGATCATCTTCCAGATAATTCTGGTCATTTCGTCACCGTCCATCTCAACGATGGGGGTGGTCATCTGAATCTTTGCCATTATAGCTGTTCCTTTCGATATTACTTGTTGTGCTTAGTGTAGTTAAGCAAACCGCCTGCGAGCATCATGCCCTTGCCACGCTCGGATAATTCGCAGGTAACCTTGTATTCTGTACCCTTTGTTATATTCTTGACGGTTATCTCAGTACCGTTTTCTATAGCGTTTCTTATGCCGGGAAGCTCAAGAACATCGTCACGGTCGATCTTGTCATAATCAGCCTCGTCTACAAAGCACAGAGGAAGAATACCGTTGTTGATAAGGTTCTGTCTGTGGATACGGGCGAACGATTTGCAGATTATAGCCTTTACGCCGAGATAAAGAGGAGCAAGTGCGGCGTGTTCTCTTGAAGAACCCTGACCGTAGTTTGCGCCGCCGACGATAATGCTCTTGCCAAGCTCCTTTGCTCTTGTCGGGAATGTTTCATCGCATACTGTAAAGCAGTATTCCGAAATTGCAGGGATGTTTGAACGCAGAGGTAATATCTTTGCGCCTGCAGGCATAATATGGTCTGTGGTGATGTTGTCGCCGACCTTGAGTGAAACCTCTGCCTTTATATCTTCAGCCAGAGGAACGTTTACGGGGAAGGGCTTTATGTTCGGTCCTCTGAGAACCTCAACGTTGGGAGCTTCCTCAGGTGAAGCGGGAGGAACTACCATATTGTCGTTTATAAGGAACTTTTCGGGCATTACATAGGGAGGCATATCTCCTGCAAGTCTGGGATCTGTGAATACGCCCGTGAGCGCCGAGATTGCGGCTGTTTCGGGAGATACGAGATAGATCTGACCGTCCTTTGTTCCGCTCCTGCCTAAGAAGTTTCTGTTGAAGGTACGCAAAGAAATACCCTTTGAATTGGGCGACTGACCCATACCTATGCACGGACCGCAGGCACTTTCAAGTATTCTTGCACCTGCACCGATAAGAATTGATAACGCACCGCAGTCTGCAAGCATATTGAATACCTGCTTTGAGCCGGGAGCTATTGAAAGGCTTACATCGGGATGTACCGTCTTGTCCTTTAATATATGAGCAACCTTGAGCATATCCTGTAATGAGGAGTTGGTACATGATCCGATACATACCTGATCTATCTTGATTGCACCGATTTCTTTTACGGTTTTTACGTTGTCGGGGCTGTGAGGACAAGCTGCCATAGGAACAAGCTCGGAGAGATCGATGTTGATTTCTTCATCGTATACGGCATCGGGATCTGCACTGAGAGCAACGAAGTCTTCTTCACGATCCTGTGCCTTTAAGAAAGCAAGAGTTGTTTCATCGGAGGGGAATATAGATGTTGTAGCGCCAAGCTCCGCACCCATGTTAGTGATAGTTGCACGTTCGGGAACGCTGAGGCTCTTAACGCCTTCACCGCAGTATTCGATAACCTTGCCAACGCCGCCCTTTACGGACATTATCTGAAGTACTTTTAAAATTACGTCCTTTGCAGAAACCCAGTCGTTCAGTTTTCCTGTGAGGTTTACTTTTACAACCTTGGGCATTGTTATGTAATATGCGCCGCCGCCCATTGCTACCGCAACGTCAAGACCGCCTGCACCCATAGCGAGCATACCTATACCGCCGCCTGTGGGAGTGTGGCTGTCAGAGCCGATAAGTGTCTTTCCGGGCTTGCCGAAACGCTCAAGGTGTACCTGGTGGCAGATGCCGTTACCGGGACGTGAGAAATAGATTCCGTGTTTCTTTGCAACACTGCCTATGTATCTGTGGTCATCGGCATTTTCAAAGCCTGACTGGAGCGTGTTGTGGTCGATATAAGCGAGTGAACGCTCGGTTTTTACTCTGTCGATACCCATAGCCTCAAACTGAAGATATGCCATTGTACCTGTGGCGTCCTGTGTCAGAGTCTGGTCGATACGCAGACCTATTTCAGTGCCTTTTATCATCTCACCGTCAATTATGTGGTTCTTGATGATTTTTTCGGTAAGGGTAAGTCCCTTACTTTCGTTGTTTCCCATTTTTGTCCTCCTGAAAAAAAGATTACAGTTAATTATACATTATATTAAAGTAAAAGTCAAGAATTTGCAACCGTTTATGAAAGAAGGAGTGCGTGAAATTGCAAAAAATTATTTGTGAATGTTGCACAAGCAACAAAGGAGTTTATTAGAGGATTTATAGAAATTTGTTTCTGAACGATCCGATTTTATGAAATTTGAGAAAATAAACCCGTTTCGGTTGACTTCAACAGTAGAAATATTGTATAATTTACTGTGTGTCCCGTATTGACGGGAGCTTTTACGAGGCGTATTTACTGCGTGCTAAACAACATTAACGAAAGATCCGAGGAAGATATATGTCCGTAAAAAAGAAAACAGGTATAATACTGCTCACCGCAGCCGCAATGGTGATTTCCGGCGGATGCGGCAAAGCGTTGGTATTTGATAACGAACCGCAGGATACGACCGGCGGAAATATAATAAGCGGTATTCCGTTGACGGAAAGCAAGGTAAAGCCCGCACTCAGCATACCCGAACAGACAGGCTTGCATACTACGGCCGAAGCGACCGCAACAACAAAAAAGAAAGCAGAAACCTCACCGAAGGAAAATTCATCCGCCGATGAGCCGTCTGTCGATACGTCTTATGACGAACCGCCCGTTCCCGATGAGGAGATTCCGCCTGTGGAAACTGTGACATCGGCTGCTACAGCAAAAAAAGATGTGACTGTAACATCAAAAAAGAATGATAATGTTCCTGCCGCCACCGATAATCTGCCTGTAAACAGCTATACGGCACTGAATTATAACGAGGTGAAGGGCGTATGGATATGGTATTCCGAATTGTACCCGATTCTTACCGGAAAAAGCGAGTCACAGCTCAGAAGCGGTATAGGCGAGTATTACGATAATTGCCTTTCACTGGGCATCAATACGGTCTATGTTCATGTCCGTCCCTTCGGTGACGCAATATATAAATCCGACTATTTTCCGTGGTCAAAGTACTGCACGGGATATATCGGAAAAGATCCCGGCTATGATCCGCTCAAGGTTATGATAGACGAGGCACACGCAAGAGGTATTTCTTTTCAGGCGTGGGTCAATCCTTTACGCTGTTATTACGAAGATGACGCACCTGATGTAAGCACAACGTATAAAACGGGCCAGTGGTATGACACGAAGGACGGCGACTATATAGTCAAGGTCAAATCTTACTGGTGGCTCAATCCCGCTTATAAGGAGGTTACAGACCTTATCGCAAACGGAGCGGCGGAGCTTGTTTCAAAATATGATGTAGACGGCGTACATATAGACGATTATTTCTATCCCACAACGGAAGCGTATTTTGACAGCATTGCGTTCAATGCTTCATCATATAGCAGTCTGTCACAGTTCAGACTGGATAATTGCAGCCGTATGATAGCGGATATGTATAAGGCTGTGAAGTCGCACAATCCTACCGCATTGTTCGGAGTCAGCGCACAGGGCAATGTTACAAACAATGAAACACAGCTTTATGCAGATGTAGAGAAATGGTCAAAAGAGGACGGCTATGTCGATTATATGGCTCCTCAGATATATTACGGCTTTGATAACGGCGGTCAGCCGTTTGAACAGGTGGTCGAGCAGTGGGATAAAATGCTCGCCGGTACCGGAAAATCGCTTATACCCGGTCTTGCAGTGTACAAGATAGGCACTGAGGACGAATGGGCAGGAAGCGGAAGATACGAATGGCAAAACGATAAAGAAATTATTAAAAGGCAGATTTTAAAATCACAGAAAACGTCGAATTACGGCGGCGTTATTCTTTACAGCTATCAGTTCATTTTTGAGCCTGACAGCAATGTTAAAACAGCTGTTAATAAGGAAATAGCGGCATTCAAGCCGCTTCTTACGCAGTAAGTGCCGTAATAATCGGAAGGAAGAGCAGAAGATGAGAAATAAATTTATCAGAATAATGGCAGGAGTGCTGTCGGCTTTTATGCTTTTGTCACAGCTGACTGCCGTTGCTGAGGAAAACACAAGTGAAAACACATCCGCATCGGCAGAATCGGCCGAGCAGTCAAAACAGACAACTCCGCAGATAGCCGAGCCTAAGCTGACTTTATCGAACGAGCTTAAAGCAACGTTGATAAATTTAGGGGATTTTGCGGCTGAGAAGTTCGGCGAAAATTTTTCAAAAAAGCTGGATACCCTCATTGCTTATGGTATGAACGGAGTGTACATCAATCCTTACGGAAAAGACGGTACATATTATACCACAAATATGAACAAGAGCGGCGACAGGCTTGAAAAGGCTCTTGAGGCGGCTACTAAAAAAGGAATGCAGAGATATGTCTATTTTGACATAAACAAAACAATGGCGGCTTGCCCCGATGGCGAGGACTGCTATGATTATCTTGTGAGCGAGGCTCATAAATTTGCGCTCAAATACAGATGCAACGGCATAATACTTACGGGATTTTACGGTGCTAACAATAACGGCGCATATGAAGAATATATGAAGAACGGTTCGGGCATAGGCTATAAGAACTGGCTTTATGATACGGTTGAATATAAGTTCTCAACCGTGAGCAGTGTTATTCGTCTGTCGGACAATTCCATAGCGGTCGGCATTGACGCAAAGGATGTCTGGGCAAACGCTTCGAAGAATAAAAAGGGCAGTGATACGTCCGCAAAATACACTGCTTTCTATAACGGCTATGCCGATACCAAGTCTTTTGTAGAAAAGGGTCTTACGGATTTTATTGTAGTCAATGCGTCCGGTTCGCTTGACAATGAAACTGTCGGATTTGAGAACGTTTGTTCCTGGTGGAGCGATGTTGCTAAATCTGCGAAGATACCGTTCTATATTGTTCATCACAACGAAAAAATAGGAACAGACGAAGACGGCTGGGAAGTTGAGGATCAGCTTCTCAAACAGCTTGCAAAAGCCGATGAGCTTGATAATTATTCGGGAAGCGTGTTCTATTCGGAGAAATCTCTTGAGGAAAACCCGATGGGAACAACAGATACGCTTACGAAGTATTTCAACGAGCAGATAAATGTTGACAGCCTTTTTGAAGACCTTGAAATGACATCGCCGTATTACACGAATTATTCAACGGATGATACATCGGTAGCGTTCATGGGTACGTTTGACGAGAATTTTGACGTATATTTTGACGGTGAAAAATTATCGCTTAACGAGGCGGGAAACTTCTACTTTGAAAAGCAGCTTGAAGTCGGAATGAACACTTTCGTTATAACGCACAAAGGAAAGACCATATATTATAACATCGAACGCACAATCAACGTTCTTAAATCTATAGGAAGCTCAGTAGCGGAGGGCAAGACGCTTAAGGTCGACGGAGGTATGGCGGTATCCGTGCTTGCGGTCGCCTATAAAGGCTCCTATGCTACAGCAACGCTCGGCGGCACTACAATCGAGCTTACCGAAAACGCAAAATCGGATGTTGTTGACATTAACTCATCGTATGCGGCATTCACAGGAAAAATTGTCGTTCCCGAGGGCATAGTCGATGAGGAACAGTATCTCGGAAATGTTGAAATTTCCGCTTCATATGCAGGATATTCAAGAACATATATAGGTGCCGAGGTCATTGTAAACGCAGTAAAGTTGCCCGATAAGAACATAGAGATAATCGACAAGATTCCGACGGATCAAAGCTCTTTCGGTACGGGAGAGATAGTCGGACGACTGTCTGCCGCCGTTTCGGAGGATACAAGCGTTACTTATGTAAAGCTGAACAAGAACTTTGCTTATATCTATGACGGCTCAAATACCGATTCTGTCAATCCTCCGAATGTGGGTCAGCTTCCCGAAGGCACACTCGACTATTATAAGAGCGAATGGGACGAATATTATGTCACAACATCGGGCAAGCGATTCCTCAAGGAAGATGCCGACCTTACAAGCGGTGTCGGAATGGGTGAAAATCCTCTTGTTGTCAATGCAATAGGAAATATGGGCGGAGATTCGTTCATACAGATGGCGCTGGAGGATCGCTCGTCATTTACCGTTACGCCTATCGGAAACGACTATTATTCCGGTTATGACGGCGAGTTCAATCTTGACGATTTCACGGCTACTCATATCAATATCACGTTTGATAATATAACCTCGGTTACTGCACTTCCCGATTTTGACAACTGTACAGTGTTCAGTGCGGGTGAGTGGCAGCAGGTAGACGTTGACGGCGTTATGAAGTTCCGGCTTGTACTTAAATTAAGACAACCGGGAGTTTATGCCGGAAACAGCGCCACATACGACAGCGAAGGCAATCTGCTGTTCAAGTTTGAGATACTTACAAACGACATCAGGAATATGACTATAGTAATCGATCCCGGTCACGGCGTGACCGAGTACGGCTATGACGATCCCGGTGCGATAGGACATATTGAGGAAGCAGGCGCAAACCTTGCGGTAGCAAAGCTGGTTGAATCAAAGCTCAAGGCTCTCGGCGTAAACGTTGTAAGGCTCAAGACCGAAAGCGAATTCTACGACACAAAACGCAGACCTTATTATGCCCGTGATTACGGCTGTGATTTATACATAGCCATTCATTCAAACAAGGCGGGTTCGGAAAGTCCGAGAGGAACAGAGTGCTATTATTACACATCGTACTCTCAGCCGCTCGCTGAGTCGCTCACAAGGCACGTTTCTTCATATTTCAGCAATAATGTTTATTCGGACGGAGCAAACTGCAACAGAGGAGCGCAGTACAGCTATATGTGGACAACAAAACAGCAGGATTTCCCGTCTGTACTTATAGAAATGGGATTTGTCAGCAACTATGAAGATGCGATGGCTCTTGCAAATTCGACCGATCAGGACGGTATAGCACAGGCTATTGTGGATGGAATAAAGGAATATGTAACAAGAAGCGGCGTATCATCATATTGATATACCTGCGTTAAAAAATGCGGCAAGTTAAAATTGCCGCATTTTTATTATACTTTCTGCAAAAGAAACAAAAAATACTTGCAATTTGCGACGGTCTTTGATATAATAACAATGTACTATGCGAAAGGACAGGTTTCCTTTGCGGATATGATACTAATTTAATTAAAAGAAAAGGGGACTTCCAATGCCAGCAAATATAGTTGTAGGAACTCAGTGGGGTGACGAAGGAAAGGGTAAAATTATTGATATTATCGCTTCCAGAGCCGATGTGGTCGTTCGTTCACAGGGCGGTAATAATGCAGGACATACTGTAGTAAATGACGGTCAGACTTACAAACTTCATCTGATCCCTTCGGGCATTCTTTATAAAAATACGGCCTGCCTTATAGGCGCAGGTGTGGTACTTGATCCTAAGGATTTTTTATCCGAGATTGACGACCTTTCATCAAGAGGCATTTCTTTCGATAACCTCAAGATTGATCCCAGAGCGCACGTTGTTATGCCGTGGCACATTACTCTTGACGGACTTTCCGAAAAATTCAGAGGCAACTCAGATATAGGCACTACAAAGCGTGGTATAGGTCCTTGCTATATGGATAAATACGAGCGTTGCGGTATCCGTGTCTATGATCTTGTTCATCCCGAAGTTTTCGCTGAAAAGGTAAGAATGACAGGTAAGCTCAAGAATAAGATAATCACTGAAGTTTACGGCGGTGAGCCTCACGATATTGAAGCTATCATAAAAGAATATACCGAATACGGCAAGCGTCTTGCAAAGTATGTTGACGATGTATCGGTAATCGTATACGAGGCAGCAAAGGCAAACAAGACGATAATGTTCGAGGGCGCACAGGCAACACTGCTTGACATTGACTTCGGTACTTATCCTTATGTTACTTCTTCTCATCCGCTTTCTGCAGGTGTTTGTGTAGGCACAGGCGTAGGACCTATGATTATTTCAAACATCATAGGTGTTGCAAAGGCTTATACAACAAGAGTAGGTAAGGGTCCTTTCCCGACAGAGCTTGATGATGAGATAGGCGAAGCAATCAGAAACAAGGGCGGCGAGTTCGGTACTACGACAGGCAGACCCAGAAGAACAGGTTGGTTTGACGCTGTTATTGTACGTCATTCCGTAAGAGTAAACGGACTTTCTTCACTTGCTATAAACAAGCTGGATACGCTCGGCGGTATTGGCGATCTCAAGGTGTGCGTTGCTTATAAGAAGCCCGACGGCACTGTTATTGAGAATTTCCCTGCAACGCTTGAAGAGCTTGCCGATTGTGTACCCGTATATGAAACTCTCAAGGGCTTTGATGATGATATATCTTCCTGCCGCAGTTTTGACGAGCTGCCCGAGGCGTGCAAGAAGTACATCGAAAGACTTGAAGAACTCTGCGACTGCCACATCTCTATGGTAGGTGTAGGCCCCGACAGAGAGCAGATAATCGAAAGATAACGAATGCGATAACAATACTGTAGGACGTGTTTTATTGAATATACTTTTTATCGGGGATGTAGTAGGACAGAAATCCTGCGCTAATCTCAGAGAAAAATTACCGTTGCTCAAAAAAGAGTATAATATTGATACCGTTATTGTGAATGGCGAAAATTCTGCTGACGGTAACGGCATTACGCCAGTTACCGCAAAATACCTTTTAGAAAGCGGAGCCGATGTAATTACTACCGGCAATCATTGTTTCCGCAGAAAAGAGATGGACGCTTTTTACGAAACGTCGGATTTTGTTATCCGCCCTGCAAATTTTCCGGATGATGTTGTCGGTAAAGGATATACGATTCTTGACCACGGGAGATATTCAGTGTGCGTCATAAATCTTATGGGCGTGGTTTTCATGCAGAACCTTGAAAACCCGTTTCACTGTATCGACAGGATTCTGAGCGAAGTGAAGTCAAAGGTGATTATCGTTGATTTTCACGCCGAGGCAACATCGGAGAAAAGAGCGCTCGGACACTATCTGACGGGCAGAGTATCGGCGGTGCTTGGTACTCATACTCACGTCCAGACAGCCGATGAAGAAATTCTTGGCGGTCATACAGGTTACATCACCGATGTCGGAATGACAGGTGTAACAGATTCCGTACTGGGAATCAAAAAAGAGATTATTATCAGCAATATGATGACAGGCTATCCGCAGAGATATGAATACGCAGACGGCGACTATTTTATTTGCGGCGTTGTCGTATCTGTTGATGAAAAAAGCGGTATCTGCACCTCTATCAAGAGAATCAGATACTGAATCAATTACCGGGAGGTTTAAAATGGAAGTAGTAAAAGTTTCAGCAAAATCCGTTCCAAAGTCGGTTGCAGGCGCTATAGCAGCAGTTATCCGTGAAAACGGCGAAGTTGAAGTTCAGGCTGTAGGCGCAGGTGCTTCTAATCAGGCAGTAAAAGCTATTGCAATATCCAGAAGCTATATGGCTTTATCCGGCGTGGATCTTGTTTGCATTCCCGCTTTCACAACTGTCAGCATTGACGGTGAGGAACGCACTGCGATGAAGTTCATCGTTGAATGCAGATAAGCAATTATTATTATCGTTTTAAGTAATTAAGAGGAGAATTATTCCGGAATTTCGGGACCGCTCTGACGTATTTTGTCAGGGCGGATTTTTTTGCATATAATATGCCTTACTGTAAATTATATTGATATAGTACGGAGGAATTTATGACGGATATAATTGTAATTGACAGTGAGGAATCACTATCCTTGCTTATAGCGGAAACTCTTTCACGTTCATTTTCGGTACGGTTTTACAATATGAATTCAATGTATCTGTCGGGAGAGGGTAATGCTGTGAACTTGTGGCGTACCGATTCGTTACATGGACTTGTAACGGATGATTGCGTTGTTGTAATGGGTGAAAATACTGCGGCTATTCCAAGACTTATACCCGACACGGCGGTAATAATAGCAAACGCTCTGAATAAAGAACAGATGAAAACTTTGTCATATCTGACGTGTAATGTGATAACGTGCGGAAATCTAATAATGGATACGGTTTCATATACAAGCATTACCGATGAGGAAATATCGGTTTCATTCGGAAGAACGGTAACCACGCTTGGCGGCGATGAAATACAGCCGTTTGAAATACCCGTAAAGAGAAACGGCTCTGAGAGCCTGTACGAGATTATGGCGGTCACTGCTTTGCGTCTGCTGACAGGCGACAGTTCGATCATAGAAGAAGTGTAAAGTGCATTAAAGAGATGAATAAAATATAGCTTATGCACTTGTATTTTTCTCGTGTCTGGTGTATAATGTATATAATAGCATTATAGTAGTTAAGTGTGCCCTTTGGCACGGATACTGTTATTTACGGTTACGCAGTGCATATTTGCCTGCGGGAAAGGCAGTTAATCTATGAATAAAAAAGTTAATAATACAGGCGCAAGTCTGAGAATATCAAATGATGTGCTTACAAAAATCGCAGAGGTTGCGGCAACCGAAATAAGAGGCGTTGCATCTGAGGGCGAGCATCTTGTTATCTGCGACAAGAATATGGCTCAGTTTACGGGAAAAATTATGCCTCAGTCACCGGTTAAGGCGGTGCTGAAAAACGATGCAGTCGAGGTTACGGTAAGCATTGTTGTGTTACAGGGCTTTAAGGCGGAGAATGTAGCACGCTCAGTACAGGAGAGCGTAAAGTCTGCTATACAGAATATGGCAGGCATATCCGTATCTAAGGTAAATGTAAAAATTGCTGATATTATGCTTTCAAAATCAGCTGATTAAATAAAGGAAACAGATTAAATGACAGAAAGAAAACTTACACGTCACGAAATGAGAGAAGCGGCTTTGCTCATTCTCTTTCAGATGAAACTTAACCCCGAAACGCTTGACGAGATACTGGAGGATTGCAAAGAGTCCTTTGAGATGGAATATAATTCCCAGTCTGTGAAGCTGGTGAAGGGTGTTGCAGAGCATGAAGATGAGCTGAACGGCATAATCGAAAGCTATTCACCTTCAAGAAAGCTCGACAGAATTTCGTACATAAACCTTGCTATTATGAGAATAGCCCTGTATGAAATGAAATACTGCCCGTCCGTACCCGATAAGGTAGCCATAAATGAGGCAATAGAATTTGCAAAGGAATATGCCGACAAGACAGATGTACGCTTTATAAACGGCGTTCTCAATTCATATTATAAGGACAATCCGACAAAGGAACAGCCTGATGCCTGATTTTTTTACCGTTACGGTTTCTCAGGTGACAAGACGGCTTTCGATGATAGTAAAGGGCGATAAGGCTCTGAACGATTTGTATGTTTCGGGCGAGATTTCGAATTTTACTTTGCATAAAGCGTCAGGACATATGTATTTCACATTGAAGGACGAAACGGCTTCAATAAAATGCGTTATGTTTGCAGGTAATGCCCGCAGTCTTGATTTCACTCCGTACAGCGGTCAGAGCGTAATCGTTCACGGAAGCGTGAATGTTTACGAGCGTGACGGAGCTAATCAGATTTATGTCACTGATATGATCGAAAGGGGACAGGGCGAGCTTGCTCTTGCGTATGAAAAGGCAAAGCGTGAGCTTGAGGCAGGCGGATACTTCAATAAAAAGCGTCCTATACCGAAACAGCCGAAAAAGGTTTGCCTTATAACCGCTGAAAAAGGTGCGGCGCTTCAGGATATGCTGAATATCATTGCAAGACGAAGACCTATACTGGAAGTGGTTTTTATTCCCGTAACGGTACAGGGAGCATATGCGCCGTCAACTCTTATCAAAGCATTGGCTCTGGCTCAGAGTACCGGTTCGGATCTGATTATCATCGGCAGGGGCGGAGGCTCGGCAGAGGACTTGTCGTGCTTTAACGATGTCGGATACGCAAAGGCACTGTACAACAGTGAGATTCCGACAATTTCCGCTGTAGGACACGAAACGGATTTTACCATTTCCGATTTCGTAGCGGATCTCAGAGCGCCAACACCGTCTGCGGCGGCCGAAATAGCTACTGCGGTTACCTGTGATGATCTTTCGGAGCATATCGAGCTTGTTTATGACAGGCTAAGCGATATTATCCACTCAAAGACAGACAGCTACGAACAGCTTATAGACAGTATACAAAGGCACATTTCAGCTTACAGCCCCGGACAAAGAATAGAAAGATTTGAAAGGGAGCTTGTACTTATAAGCGGTAAAATCAGGACGGCAACCGACGCAGTTATTACAAAAAACAGCGTGTTGCTTGACAATTACTCGGACAAGATAGAGGCGTTAAGCCCGATAAATGTGTTGAAACGTGGATACAGTGCAGTAACCAAAAACAACAGCGCCGTAAACAGTATCGGTGATATTGAACAAAACGATACCGTTGAGATATTATTTGCGGACGGTACGGCTACAGCACAGATAAAGGAAATACACGAAAATAATAAGGAGCGTTTTAGATGAGCTTTGAAACAGCCATGAAAAGACTTGATGAAATCTCAGTGCAGATGGAACAGCCCGATATAACACTTGACAATTCGATGAAGTGTTATAAAGAAGCGGTCGAGCTTATAGCTTTTTGCCGTAAGTATATTGATGAAGCAAAGCTGACGGTACAGAAACTGGAAGAGGTTTAAAATGACAGCAGAGAAGTACACATTTCCTGCAAACTACGGTGAATTTGACGCTGTGTTCAGGGAATACCGTGCAATTTTTGAGAAGCAGCTTAGAACGGTATGTGATTCATTCTGTGATAACGGTGCAAAATACAGAGCTCTTTACGATGCGGCGTCATACAGCCTTGAGGCAGGCGGAAAACGCATAAGACCTGTGCTTGCTTTTGAAATGTGTAGGGTATGCGGCGGAGATATAAACGATGCCGTGCCTGCTGCTGTTGCCGTTGAGATGATTCATACATTCTCGCTTATTCACGATGATCTTCCTTGTATGGACGACGACGATATGAGACGAGGCAGACCGAGCTGTCACAAGGCACACGGTGAGGCTGTGGCACTGCTGGCAGGTGACGCATTATCTGCCTACGCAGGTAAATATATCTGCGACAGCGACTTACCCGCCGAAAAAAAGACGGCGATGATAAAAGAGCTGTATGACAGAACGCTCGGCATGATAGAGGGGCAGACGATAGACACGGACGGAAAATTCGACACGCTTGACGGATTGCTGTCAATGTACGAAATGAAGACCTCCGAGCTTCTTACTGCGGCTTCTGTTATGGGATGTATAGCGGCAGGCGCAGATGAGGAAAAAATATCGGCGGCAAGAGCCTATGCGCACGATGTCGGACTTGCTTTTCAGATTGTGGACGATATTCTTGACGTTACATCCACAGCGGAAGAACTCGGTAAGCCTATAGGCAGTGACGCACAGCAGGAAAAGACTACAAGCGTTACTCTTTTAGGAATTGATAAAGCAAGGGAGCTTGCAAAAAAATATACCGAAGGGGCTGAAAAGGCACTTTCGGCATTTGAAAACAACGAGTTTTTGTGTCGGCTTACCGATTTGCTTTTAAACAGAAAAAATTAACAGTGGAATATAACCCCGGAGGGTCAGACATAAATGAGAACTGATCAGATCAATGTTATCCTGCTGATTGCACTTATCAGCTGGGGTACTGCACAGATTTTAAAAACGTTGATACATTTCATAAAGACGAAGAACTTTAAAGCGGAGCGTCTTACGGGTGCGGGCGGTATGCCGTCAGCACATTCGGCTACCGTATGTGCGACAGCAATAACCACCTGCAGAGTCTGCGGAATATGTTCGCCCGAGTTTGCGCTTGCTATGATACTTGCTATGGTGGTAATGTATGATGCTATGGGCGTAAGACGATCCGCAGGACTTCAGGCTAAGGAAATCAATCGTCTGAGGCGTGTCGTCAATGAGCTTGACGAGGAATTTATGGACAAGTTCGATGATAAGGTTGACGAGATTGAAGAAAAGAAGCCTGAAGAAATACACGAACTGAAGGAATTTCTCGGACATACGCCGCTCGAGGTGCTCTGCGGCGCATTGCTCGGAATACTTATAGCTATGGCTGTACCGATACAGGTGGTCGGCTGATAAAATAATATCGGGAGATACAATTTGATACTGAAAAACGATATGTCCGCCGAGTATTTGAAATCGCTTACTCCCGAACAAAGAAAAAAGCTGTGTTCGGAGATAAGACAGTTACTTGTGAAAACGGTAACGGTAAACGGCGGTCATCTTGCGTCAAACCTCGGTACAGTTGAACTTACGGTGGCAATGCACACCGTTTTTGACTCTCCGAAGGATAAATTTGTTTTTGATGTAGGGCATCAGTCCTATACACATAAGATAATTACGGGCAGAGCGGGAAAAATGAATACTCTGCGCTGTGAGGGCGGTATTTCCGGATTTCCGAAGGCGGAAGAATCCGAGCATGACGCTTTTATCGGCGGTCACAGCAGTATTTCTATTTCTGCGGCACTCGGTATTGCCGAGGCTATGAGGTCGGACGGCGACGATCACAGCGTTGTTGCCGTTATAGGCGACGGCGCATTAACCGGCGGAGAGGCTTATGAAGGTCTTAACAATGCCGGAAAAAGCCGCTGTAACCTGATAGTGGTGCTTAACGATAACGAGATGTCAATCTCCAAAAATACCGGTGCGCTCGCCTTGTATCTTGCACAGATACGTTCTACAAGAAAATATTACAGCACAAAGAATTCCGTAAAGAATGTTCTTGATAAAACACCGATAATAGGAAAAGGCATCGGAAAAGCGGTAAAAGGTACTAAGCAGCTGCTGAAATATGCGATTTATCATTCAAACCTGTTTGAAGATTTAGGCTTTAAATATTTGGGGCCGATAGACGGTCATAATCTTGATGAGCTGACAGAGGCGCTTATGGTTGCGAAAATGATGCAGCGGCCGTGCCTTGTTCATATTTATACGAAAAAAGGTAAAGGCTATGCTCCCGCAGAGGATAATTCGGGAGAATATCACGGTCTGCCGCCTAAAAAAGATGATGATAACAATTGCAAAGGTGAGTGCTTTACAGATGCTTTCGGAAAAGCTCTGCTCTCATTTGCCGATAAAGACAACAGCATATATGCCGTTACAGCCGCTATGAAATACGGAACAGGGCTTCAGCATTTTTACAAGGCTTTCCCGGAGCGTTTCTTTGATGTCGGTATTGCGGAGCAGCACGCAGTGACTTTTTCGGCAGGACTTGCAAGTCAGGGTAAGCTGCCCGTGTTTGCGGTGTATTCTTCGTTTCTTCAGCGGTCGTATGACCAGCTTATACACGATTGTGCAATAGAAAAACGTCATATTGTGCTTGGAATAGACAGAGCAGGCTTTGTCGGCGAGGACGGAGAAACGCATCACGGCTTGTTTGATGTTGCGATGCTCACGACCGTACCCGGCGTTACCGTGTATTCGCCGTCAGATACGGCAGAGCTTTCGCAGTGTCTTGAGCAGGCTCTTTACAAGGATAAAGGCATAGTTGCCGTAAGATACCCAAGAGGGTGCGAGCTATACCGTTCAGGCACGAAGGCGTACAGCGATTTCAGGCTCGTTTCAAATAAAAGCAGAAAGCTGATTTTCACATACGGCAGAATATCCGCCTACGCTTATACCATTCACGGTGTCGATGTTTTACAGGCAATAAAAATTTTCCCTATCGCCGATGAAATGATTGATATTTGTCTTGCTTATGATGAAATATATGCCTTTGAGGAAGGCGAAAGAGAGGGCGGAATCGCTCAGAAGCTGTGTACCGCTCTGGCTCTTGCCGGATATAAAGGCAGGTTTACCATAACGGCGGTTGACGGATTTGTCCGTCATGCCGATGTTGCGACACAGCTGCATAATGCCATGCTCGACGCAGACGGAATGAGAAAAATTACAGGAGAATAAGATGCAGAAACGACTGGATGTTTATCTTTCCGAAAACAACACAGTAAAAAGCCGCAGCCTTGCCGCATCGCTCATAAAGCAGGGAAGCGTTGAGGTAAACGGCAGAATATGCACAAAAGCATCGTTTGCCGTTGATGACAATGATAATATCAGAATAATCGGAGAGATGCCGAAATATGTCGGCAGAGGCGGATTGAAGCTTGAAAAGGCATTATCCCACTACAGACTTCACCTTGACGGCTCGGTGTGTATAGATATAGGAGCGTCAACAGGCGGGTTTACCGATTGTATGCTTCAAAACGGTGCGGTAAAAGTCTATTCTGTCGATGTCGGAACAGATCAGCTTGATGAAAAGCTGAGAAACGATTCCAGAGTAGTTTCTATGGAAAAGACCGATATAAGAAACTGCGTAGGTGCTTTGCCGGCGGTGGATTTTATTGGCATAGATGTTTCATTTATATCGCTGAAGCTCGTTCTTCCGTCGGCTTATGCACTGCTTAAGGACGGCGGAGAGTGCGTAGCGCTTATCAAGCCGCAGTTTGAAGCAGGAAAAAGCCATCTCAGCAAACACGGAATAGTAAGAGATTCCAAAGTACATAAAAAAGTATGCGATGATATATCGGAGTTTGCCTCAACTCTTGGGTTTGAACGGGGAGAGGTCATATCCTCGCCCATAACCGGCGGTGACGGCAATACCGAGTATCTTATATATCTCAGACGTTTATAACATATAACTTACAAAGGCAGGTGAAATATCATGAAGGTAATGATATGTGCCAATCTCGCTAAAGAACGGAGCAGAAAAGCGGCGGCAGATGCGTGCGCTAAGCTGAATGAAATAGGCTTTCTGCCCATGATAGAAAAGCAGTACGAAAATATCATAAAGGTGGATAACGCCGTATACGCTGAAACAGACAGCCTTATAACCGACTGCGATATGTTTATGACTATAGGTGGTGACGGAACTATTCTCAAGTGGGGACAGAAAGCCGCCGCCTGCAATAAGCTCCTGCTTGGAATAAATACGGGCAGGCTGGGCTTCATGACTTCTATAGAGAGCGGCGAGCTTGATACACTGGAACGTCTTAAAACAGGCGAATATACGGTGAGCAGAAGAATGATGCTCGATATTGAATATGAGGGCAAAGGCAATTACAGTGCCATAAATGATGTTGTGTTCAGCAAATGCCGTTATTCAAAGCTGCCTGAATTTATTGTTTCGGTAGAAGAATATGAGGTGACAAAAATCAGAGCCGACGGAATTATCTTCAGTACGCCGGCAGGCTCTACAGCATATTCTTTATCGGCAGGAGGACCTATTATATCCCCTGATGCACAGTGCATTGAATTTACTCCGTTGTGCGCTCATTCGCTTTTCGGCAGACCTATGATATTTTCAGCAGATTCGGAAATAACGGTGCGTTTTTCTGCATATGAAGACAGCGGCGTTTCGCTCAGTATTGACGGTAATGACGATATGGATTTCAAAGAGGGCGAAATAATAAAGATAAGACGCTCGGAGCAGCAGCTTTCTATTATTGATATAAACGGCAGCAGTTTCTATAAAGCGGTACACAACAAGCTGATGAGACCGCTCAAATAAAATCTTACAAGGGGTGATATTGTGAAAAAGAAAAGACAGGCAGAAATTCTCAGAATCATATCTTCAAACGAAGTGGAAACGCAGGAAATGTTGCTTAATCTGTTGAAGCAAAAGGGCTATGATGTGACTCAGGCGACCGTTTCCCGTGATATAAACGAACTCAATATTGAAAAAACGGTTTCTTCAAACGGTGTCAACTGCTATGCAAAAGCGGAAAAGGTACACACGGTCAAGTTTCATAATATTATTTCGGAAGCGGTTGTCAATATAGATTACGCAATGAATATAGTTTCAATAAAATGCCACAGCGGTCTTGCAAACGCCGCTTGTGCAGGTCTTGATATGATGAATCTTTCCTATGTTGTCGGAACTATCGCAGGCGATGATACGATATTTGTACTGACAAGAACGGAGGGTGATGCAAGAATGCTGACACGTCACCTGAAGGAACTGCTTTAAGATAAGGAGGTCGGCGTTTTGCTCAGAGAATTATCTATTGAAAATCTTGCTGTGATTGAAAAGGCGTCGATAGCCTTTGATGATAAGCTGAATGTGTTTACGGGTGAAACGGGTGCAGGTAAGAGTATACTTATCGGCGGCATAAATGCGATACTCGGAGGAAGGGTAAGCAAGGATATTGTAAGAGCAGGCACAGAAAAGGCTGTTGTGACCGGCCTTTTTGATGATTTACCCGAAAGCGTAAGAACTAAACTCAGCGATAACGGTTTTGCTGTCGATGACGAGCTTTTGCTGCAGCGTGATATTCATGCGGACGGTAAAAGCACCGCAAGAATAAACGGCAGAGCAACAACAGTAGCAATACTTCGTGATATAGCGTCTGAACTTATTGATATTCACGGACAGCACGATAACCGTCTGCTTATGGACGGGGATAATCAGCGTGAGATACTCGACAGCTACGGCAAAAACAGCGGGTTGCTGTCGGAATATGCGACCGCTTTCAAGGAGTTTTCGGCTTTATCAAGAAAAATTAAAGAAGTCAGCCGTAAGAAAACCGAATCGCTTGAAAAGGCGGAGCTTCTGAGAGAACGTCTTGAGGAGCTTGACAGGTATAATTTTTCCGCAGATGAAGAAGAAACCGTAAAACAAAAGATTGAGGAACTTCGCAATGCCGAATACATAAGCGAGAATCTGTATAATGCACAGACGGCAATATCGGGAGACGATGATACTGACGGAGCATATTCTATGCTCGAGTATTGCAAAAACAGCGTTTCATCTCTCAGCGAAACTATCCCGGAGCTTGATAAACTGGCCGAGCGTATATCGGATATGCTGGTAGAACTTGAGGATATAAGAGAAGAAATAGTGCAGAGAATACCCGATGAAGACGAGGATACCGCAGGAATGCTCGGTGTTCTTGAAGAAAGGCTCAGCGTTATATTGCGTCTGCAAAGAAAATACGGCACAGACCTTGCGCAGATACTTGAAAATTCGGAGAAATGGCGCAACGAACTTTATGAAATAGATAATGGCGACGATATAATAGAAGAACTTACCGAAAAGAAAAAAGAAGCAGGAGAAAAAGTAAAGCGTCTTGCCACAGAGCTTACAAGCAGAAGAAAAAAAGCGGCGGACGAGCTTGCAAAGCGGATTTCTGCGGAGCTTACGTTTCTTGATATGCCGGATATAAGACTTGTGTTCGATATATCGCAGGATAAAGTCACTCTCAGCGGAATGGATAAGGTGGAAATGCTTATCTCCGTCAATAAGGGCGAAGATTTGAAGCCTATGAGTAAGATCGCTTCGGGCGGTGAGCTGTCAAGAATAATGCTTGCCGTCAAGAACGTGCTTGCCGAAACCGACAAACTGCATACGATGATTTTTGATGAAATTGATACGGGTATAAGCGGCAGAGCCGCCGCCAAGGTCGGATTAAAACTGCACGAGGCGGCGGAAAACAGGCAGATACTTTGTGTAACGCATCTTGCACAGATTGCGGCAATGGCGGATACACAGCTTCTTATAAAAAAGACCAGCGATGAAAAACGCACCTATACGGGCATTACAAAGCTGGATTTTGAAGGCAGAAAGAGAGAAATAGCAAGGATTATTTCCGGTGATGAAAACGATCCGATTTCGCTTGAAAATGCCGAAATGCTGCTGCTTAGAAAAAACGTGATATAAATTACAGAACAGTCTGTTGAAAAACCTATATTTTTTGAAAATGGGGTCGCAGGGGCGAAGCCCCCGACAGGGACTAGGGGCGGTAGCCCCAGTAATATAGCCCCTTTCCGGGGAAAGGGGTTTGGGGATAGGGATAATAAATCAGAAGTTTATTTCAAAAACAGTCTTTTTATACAAGCTGAACAGTCTGAGGAAACTCAGGCTGTTTTTTTATGTCCGTATCACAAACCGACACTTTTTTACTTCCGTTTGTCCTATAATAAACGAGGGGCATAAAAATGGTTATTTATCTTGATGTGCTGATTCTGATAAATCTTTATGTTACATATTTTCAGATTCTCGCCGTATCCGTATTCACTCACAGAAAATCAGTATGGTACAGAAAGCTGTCTGCGGCGGGCATAGGCGCGGTGGCATCACTGAGTATTTTCATTCCGCAGGAAATGGTTTTGACTCTTACTTTACTTAAGATATTTCTTTGTGCTTTGATTGCTTTTGTCGCATTCGGTTATACGGGATTTCGTGCATATGCGGTGAGCGTGCTGTTTTTGATGCTTGTCAGCTTTGTCTTTTCGGGGCTTATGCTTTGTGTGTGGCTGTTTGCCGCTCCTATGAAGATGCTGTTTATAAACGGCACTGTATATTTCGGTGTTGATACGATGACGATAATTCTGTCTACCTGTGCGGCTTACGGTGTTGTCAGAATAATAAGATATATACTCGATAAAAACGGAAAAACCGATGGCAAGTATACTGTTATCATAAAAAATAACGGCAGGGAATGCAGGCTTTCGGCACTCGCAGACAGCGGAAACGGAATGGTTGACTGTTTCAGCGGATTGCCTGTGATAGTGTGCAGACGTGATATGTGCGCCGATGTTTCACCTCCTGCAATCGAAATGATAGAAAATAACAGCGATATTTCGGAAATAGGCACGCAGATGATAAAGGGTGTCAGGATAATGCCGTTTTCCACAGTGGGAAAGGGTGGACTTATCTGTATGTTCAAAGCGGAGAGTGTTGTTATTGACGATGAAACGAATGAAGAAAAATATCCCGTCAATGCGCTTATCGGTATAGTGATAGGCGGAAGACAGGAATATGAAGCAATATTCAATCCGAAAATACTTGTGTGAGGTGTAAAATGCTCAAGATAATCGAAATTGTCAGCAATCTTATTGCAAAACTGCGTAATTCGGCAAACGGAAAATGCGAGTGCGATTATATAAACGGTGCGGAAACCTTACCTCCTCCGCTTTCAAAGGAAGAGGAAGCAAAAACGCTTGCAAAGCTGAACACGGACTTTGAAAACGCAAGGGAAACGTTGATTGTACATAATCTGAGGCTGGTAGTTTATATCGCAAAGAAATTTGAAAGTACCGGTATAGGAATCGAGGATCTTATTTCCATAGGTACTATAGGGCTTATCAAGGCGGTGAACACATTCAGCGTGGAGAAAAACATAAAGCTCGCTACTTATGCCTCAAGGTGCATAGAAAACGAAATACTTATGTATCTGAGGAAAACAAATCCGCAGAAAATGGAGGTTTCAATAGATGAACCTCTTAATGTTGACTGGGACGGAAACGAATTGCTCCTATCCGATATTCTCGGAACGGATGATGATACTGTCAGCGTGAATATAGAATCTGAGGCAGAGAAAAGAATGCTTCTTGAGGCAGTGGAAAAGCTGGACGAAAGGGAAAAGCTGATAATGGAACTTCGTTTCGGGCTTAATAACCGCCCCGAAAAAACACAAAAGGAGGTCGCCGATATGATCGGGATCTCCCAGAGTTATATATCACGTCTTGAAAAGCGTATTATAAAAAGGCTCAAAAAGGAAATGGAAAGCCTGTGCAGTTAGGTGCTTCTGCTGTTTCTGCCAACTACCGCCATTGCACATTTCAGTCCGTCCATTGCCGCTGTCACGATGCCGCCGGCATAGCCTGCACCTTCGCCGCAAGGATACAAGCCTTTCACACTGACCGATGAAAGTGTTTCATCTCTTACTATTCTCACAGGCGATGAGCTTCTTGTTTCGGGGCCTGTCATAACCGCATCAGGAGAGCCGAAACAGCTGATTTTCTCGGCAAACTGCGGCAAAGCGTATCTCAGAGCGTCGCATACGAAATCGGGTAGGTATTCATCGGGCGGCACAAATGTTGTGCCTATAGGATAGGAAGGAGTTACGCTGCAGAATTTTTCGGAGGTGCGTTTACTGAGAAAGTCGCCTACAAGGCACACAGGTGCGCTGTAATTTGCCCCTGCCGCTTTAAAGGCGGCTTTTTCTATTTTGCGCTGAAATTCTATTCCTGCCGTAATATCATCATTTTCAAAATCATCGGGAGTTATTCCGACAAGGACGGCACTGTTTGCGTTTTCTCCGTTTCTTGCGTAATAACTCATACCGTTTGTGACTACCGTGTTTTCTTCGGAGGAAGATGCGGTGACTACTCCGCCCGGACACATACAAAATGTATAAATGCCTCTGCCGTTTTTGTCATGAACCGACAGCTTATAGTCGGCGGCGGGAAGTGACGGGTGACCGCTCATTTCTCCGTACATACTTCGGTCAAGGTCGGATTGCTTATGCTCGATTCTTACTCCTACGGAGAAGTTTTTGGGCTGCATAGTAACGTTGCGGTTTTTCAGCATATAGAACACATCTCTCGCACTGTGACCTATGGCAAGAATCACGTTGTCGGTTTCGATGGTAATTTCAGTATCGTTTTTTATATAGCTTATGGCTTTAATTCTGCCGTTTTCGGTATCATAGCCGCAGAATTTTGCTCCGAATATTACCTCTCCGCCAAGCGATATAATATCGTTTCTTATGTTCTTTACGGTTTCGGACAATTTGTCTGTGCCAATGTGCGGCTTTGCCTCATACATGATTTCTTCGGGTGCGCCGTGACGGACAAATTCTTCAAATACCGTTTTTGAAAGCGGATTGTTGACACCGGTGTTCAGCTTTCCGTCTGAAAAAGTACCTGCACCGCCCTCGCCGAACTGAACGTTGCATTCTGTATCAAGTATTCCTTTTTCCCAGAACGTTCTGACTTTCTTTTTACGGCTGTCAACATCAAGACCACGTTCAAGAACGATCGGACGTACACCGCACTGTGCAAGATAGAGCGCCGCAAACATACCCGCAGGACCGAAACCGACTACCACGGGACGCTTTGAAAGCTTTGCTCTTTGAGGCAAGGAATACGGTATTTCTTTATATGACGAAATGTTCTTGTTGCCTGAGTTCTTCTTTAATACTGCGTTTTCGTTTTCGCAGGTAAACGCAACGGTATAAACAAAGTGTATATCGTCCTTGTGCCGTGCGTCAACGGATTTTTTTATGATTTTCAGCCGTGACGGGTCAGGCTGTGATGTTCTGAGTTTTTTGCCGATAAATGCCACTATGTCGTTTATTGTATGCTCCGGCGGCATTTTGATATTGCTGTATTTTATCATTTTCTACTCCGATAAAGAAAGACTTGCGTTCATACCTGCGGTATATCCGCTTTTCCACGCCCAGTCAAGATTATATCCGCCGCATTTGCCCTGGATATTGAGTATTTCACCGCACAGATACAAGCCGCTTGCCTTGAGGGATTCCAGCTTGTCGGAAACCTCACTTGCAGGTATACCGCCGCAGGTTATCTGTGCAAGGCTCCAGTCCGATACGTTTCTTATGGGGTAGCGGCTGTCCTTTGCAAGATTGCATAACACCGAAATGTCCTTATCCGATATTTTGCCGCAGGTTTCAGAAAAAGGAATACCTGCTTTTTTCAGCATTGCCTGTCCTACACGTTTGTGGTATATTCCCGTGAGAAGCTCTTCGCACGGCAGTGATGCTCTTATTTCGGCAGTGCTTTTTATAAGCCCGTATAACTCGTCTTTGCTGAGCGTTGGGGCGGTATCGAGTGAAATTTCACCGTTGTTTATATATTCTGCCGCTTTTGCCGACAGATTGAAAATACATATTCCCGACAATGCACCGTCGGTAAACTGTACCTCTCCTGATTGCCTGTCTATCACCCTTCCGCCCGAAATAAGCGTAGCGTCTGCTGCCACACGAAGTCCCTTAAGCGATTTTACAAGCTCAATATCCGTTCTTACAGGCGCAAGGGCAGGAAAGAGCCTTGTCACCGAGTGACCTAAGCTTCTGCAAAGCTCATAGCCTTCGCCGCTTGAGCCGAGTGACGGAGCCGCTTTTCCTCCTGCGGCAATAATTACACGCTTTGCTTTTATCTGTGTTTCGCCGTTTGTTATGATAAAACCGTGTTTGGTTTTTGTTATTTCAGATACCGTAAAGTCGCATACTGTTCTGATGCCGGAAGAATCAGCGGCAAATCTGAGAGCGTCAAGCACAGAGGTTGCGGTATTGCTGTAGGGATATACTCTGCCGTTATCATCTGCACGGCAGATAAGCCCGAGCGAAGAAAAGAAATCCTCTGCATTGTCAATATCGTGGCTGATGTATGATAGAAGCTCTGTATCACCGGTATAATCAGCAGGGGTTATATTGCGGTTGGTGAGGTTGCATCTGCCGTTACCGGTTGAAAGTATTTTTTTGCCTACCCTCTGCATTTTTTCAAGTACGGTCACATTGCCACATCCGTAACGAGAGGCGGCGATGGCGGCGGCAAGCCCCGATGCGCCTCCGCCTATAATTGCTGTTTCGGTATCAATTATTTTCATTTCTGCTCCGTTCAAAGAAGTTAATTAAATTTATAATCTGTTAACATAAGAAGTATACCATATTATCATCGGGTAAGCAAGTGGTTTACCTGATTGAGGAATGATTGATTTTCGCAGGTAGTATGGGAAGAATTGCTAGAAATACAAAGGAGAAGAATTATGGATAACAGAATAATGAGACTTATAATAGCACTTGGTAAATTTTCTGCACAACCAAGACAGTACAGAATAATGGAAGGGCTTAATGCCAGTGAAACAGGAGTTTTCTGGGCAATGACGCAGATTATTGCGGAAAAACCCGATACCGAGTTGTTCGGACTGAGCGAGCTTAACAGCTATCTTAATTTTACCAGACCGAATCTTTCCCAGACTATCAACAAGCTGGAGGATAAGGGTTATGTTGAGAGAGTCGTTCTTAAGGATGACAGAAGAGTAACATATATCAGGCTCACTGAAAACGGCAAAGCAACGGCAAAAGCAAAATATGACGAGATTTTTGTAAGACTCGAAAATATAGCTAAAATACTCGGTGAAGAGGATACGGACAAGCTGATTGAGCTTGTTCTGCGTTTTGCGGACGCTTACGAAAAGTCGGCTGAGCTGAAGTAACGGAAAGGGAGCATAGTATTTGTTCAAAATATTCGGGTATCTAAAAAACAGCATACCGCAGGTTTTGCTGATAATTGTACTGCTTATAATTCAGGCGTGGGGCGACCTTACTTTACCGCAATACACATCTGATATTGTGGATATAGGTATACAGAACGGCGGTATAGAAAATGCGGCGGCTGATGCGCTGAGCGTTGACGGCTATAATGCGCTTGAAACATTTATGAATGACGAGCAGAAAAGCATACTTGCAAAAAGCTATACTCTTGTAAAAAAAGGCGAAGCGGCCGATTCTCAGAAAGACTGTTTTCCTGCGTCTGCCGATAATGACGTTTATTTTCTGAACGAGCTTACGGAAGATGAAAAACAACACCTCATTAATACTGTCGGCATACCTATGACGGCGGCTGAGATGACGAAAGAGCTTTCCTTTGAAGATTTGTCTTCTATGACCGAAAAGCAGGGGATTAAACTGCCCTTTACTTCTTTTGAACAGGCAGGAGAAATGCTCGGTATTTCTTCCGGAAAAGCAAATGCACTTACGATTATTGCGGCACTTGCGGAAAAAGGCGGCATGGGAGATACCGATATGTCGGCATTGTCTGACAAAATATCGGAAATGCCGGGAACTATAACAGAGCAGTCCGCAGTACGCTTTGTAAAAGACGAATATTCATCGCTGGGCGTTGATATGAACGTGTTACAGCAAAACTATCTGCTGTCAGCCGGCGGAAAAATGCTGCTTATCGCACTTCTTATGATGGCGGTATCTGTGACGGTAGGTTTCTTCGCGGCGACAACAGCGGCGAAGGTCGGCAGAGATCTAAGAGCCGGAGTTTTCAGAAGTGTTGTCAGCTTTTCAAGCGCCGAGATTGACAGATTTTCCACTGCCAGCCTTATCACGAGAAGCACGAACGATATACAGCAGATACAGATGGTTATTGTAATGCTGCTCAGAATGGTTATATATGCGCCTATTCTTGGCATAGGCGGTGTATTTATGGTACTGACTACCGGTACGGGTATGGCGTGGATTATCGCACTTGCCGTAATTGTTATTCTTATGGTGGTGCTTATTCTGATGAAAATTGCGATGCCTAAATTCAAGCTGATGCAGAGACTTGTCGATAAGCTGAACCTTGTTGCAAGGGAGATACTTACCGGTCTGCCTGTTATCCGTGCCTTCAGCCGTGAAAAATATGAAGAAGAACGTTTCGATAATGCCAATAAGGATCTTACATCCGCAATGCTTTTCACAAACCGTACAATGACGTTTATGATGCCTCTTATGATGATGATAATGAACCTTGTCACCGTTCTTATCATATGGGTAGGCGCAGGACAGATTTCGGACGGCTCTTTGCAGGTCGGAGATATGATGGCGTTTATCACATATACGATGCAGATTGTAATGTCATTCCTTATGCTGACAATGATTTCAATAATGCTTCCGAGAGCGGCAGTTTCCGCAGAGAGAATAAACGAAGTCATTTCAGCCGAAAAGAGCATCACTGATAAGCCGGATGCGGCAACATTCGATAAAGCGTCGCTCAGGGGCGATGTTACTTTCGATCACGTTTCGTTCCGCTATCCCGATGCAAAGGAAGATGTTCTGACCGATATATGCTTTACCGCAAAGGCGGGTGAAACGACCGCTGTTATCGGCAGTACGGGCAGCGGCAAATCAACGCTTATAAATCTCATACCGAGATTCTTTGATGTAACCGAAGGCAGCATTACTATAGACGGAACCGACATCAGAGATGTAACCCAGCATTCTCTCCATGATGTTACAGGCCTTGTGTCGCAGAAAGGCGTACTGTTCTCGGGAACGATAGACAGCAATATAAGATTCGGTGCGGAAAATGCCGATGATGAAACTATCCGACTTGCCGCAGAGATTTCGCAATCGTCCGAATTTATCGACAGCAAGCCGCAAAAATACAACGAGCCTGTTTCCCAGGGTGGTACGAATGTTTCGGGCGGACAGAAACAGCGTCTGTCTATCGCCCGTGCAATTGCCAAAAAGCCTAAGATATATCTGTTTGACGACAGCTTCTCCGCACTTGATTTCAAGACAGATGTGAAGCTGAGAAAGGCACTCGCCGACAATATTCACGATTGCACGATAATAATCGTTGCACAGCGTATCAGCACGATATTGAATGCAGACAAAATAGTTGTGCTTGACGAGGGCAGAATAGCAGGCATAGGAACTCACAGCGAGCTTATGAAAAGCTGTGAGGTATACAGGCAGATAGCACACTCGCAATTGTCGCAAAAAGACCTTGCGGCGATAGATAACGCAAAAGGGGGTGCTGTAAATGCGTAATTCTCACAGAGGAGGACCGGGCGCTCCTGTAGAAAAGGCAAAGGATTTCAAGGGCAGTATCGGAAAACTGGCAAGGTATATGAGCGAATATAAGATTTCGCTTGTTTTCGTTGCGATATTTGCAATTACATCAACCGTATTCAATATTATCGGTCCTAAGCTGATAGGTAATGCCACAACGGAGATTTTCAACGGCATTATTGCCAAGGTGAACGGTACGGGCGACGTTAACTTTGATGCGCTCGGCGCTATACTTCTTTTGCTTATAGGATTTTATCTTATCAGCAGTATCTGTTCGTTTATACAGGGTTGGCTGATGACGGGCATTTCACAGAAGGTCAGCTACAGACTCCGCAAGGAACTTATCGCAAAGATAAACCGTATGCCGATGAACTATTTTGACAAAAGCACGCACGGCGAGGCACTGTCAAGAGTAACAAACGATGTGGATACTCTGGCACAGAATCTGAATCAGAGCATTACACAGCTTGTCACCTCGATTACCACTATCATAGGTGTAATGGTAATGATGCTGTCGATAAGCCCGCTTATGACGCTTATCGCCGTTCTTATTCTTCCTGTTTCGATGGTGCTTGTGCTTTTCGTTGTAAAGATTTCTCAGAAGTATTTCAAGTCGCAGCAGGAGTATCTCGGTCACATAAACGGACAGGTCGAGGAAATCTACGGCGGTCACAATATCGTCAAGGCGTTCAACCGTGAGGAACGTGTTATCGAAGATTTTAACGAGGCAAATGATATTTTATATAAGTCTGCGTGGAAGTCGCAGTTTTTCTCCGGTGTTATGATGCCTGTTATGACCTTTGTGGGAAATCTGGGATACGTTGCAGTTGCTGTTGTCGGGGGTTTACTGGCGGCAAACGGAACTATAATGGTCGGCGACATATTATCGTTTATCCAGTACGTCAAGAACTTCACACAGCCTATAACACAGCTGGCACAGGTATCAAGTATGCTTCAGTCGACCGCCGCAGCCGCCGAGAGAGTATTTGAATTTCTGGCAGAGGACGAAGAAGAGCAATGTGCAAAGGAACACGCAATGCTTACCGATACCTCCGGAAATACCAGAAATGTAACAACGCTTGATATTACCGGGGATGTAACGTTTGATCACGTCCGTTTCGGCTACACCCCCGAAAAGATAATAATCAACGATTTCAGCGCAAGCGTCAGACAGGGACAGAAGATAGCTATAGTCGGTCCGACGGGAGCAGGAAAAACAACCATTGTCAAATTGCTTATGCGCTTCTATGAGCTTAACGGCGGAAGGATACTCATTGACGGTTATGATATAGCAGACTTCGACAGGAGCGAGCTTAGAGAACTTTTCGGAATGGTGCTTCAGGATACATGGCTGTTCAAGGGCAGTATTATGGAGAATATCCGATACGGAAAGCTTGATGCGACAGATGATGAAGTCATTGCCGCCGCAAAAGCGGCTCACGTTGACCATTTCATAAGGACGCTTCCCGGCGGTTATGATATGGAGTTAAATGAGGAAGCATCCAACGTATCGCAGGGTCAGAAACAGCTTCTGACAATAGCAAGAGCGATTCTTGCAAATAACAAGATACTGATTCTTGACGAGGCTACAAGCTCTGTCGATACCCGTACCGAGATACAGATACAAAAGGCTATGGATAATCTTATGAAGGGCAGAACAAGCTTTGTAATAGCACATCGCCTGTCCACGATAAAAGATGCCGACCTTATACTCGTTCTTAAGGACGGAGATATTATCGAGCAGGGTAACCACGAGGAGCTTATTGCAAAGAACGGTTTCTATGCCGAGCTTTACAATTCACAGTTTGTCAGCTGATAGCGCTGAGGCTTGGAGCTTTATGAAGAATTTGCAAAGGTGCAAAGCAGAAATGTTTTGTGCCTTTTGCTTTTTGCCCGGAGAATTAATCGCAAATCGTGCTGTTTCGCTTTATACAGCAATAAAAGCAAAACAGATATTCTGCCGTAAAATAAATTTACCTGCCTTGTTGTTTCCAACCTTGACAATGAATTTAAAAGGGAATATACTTATATCAACGACAGATTTCGGAGGTGTCTATTTGTTACAGGACGTTGTATCCGTTTCACTCCCTGTGAATGAGCGGATGATGATAAAAAAGAATCATTTTGAGCCGTACAACCTTACAGGCAGCGAAAAGCGTATATGTATAGTTACAGGTATTCACGGCGATGAGCTGGAGGGGCAGTACGTTTGCTATGAGCTGATAAGAAAGCTCAGCGAAAACAGGCATTTGCTCAGCGGTATAGTTGATATATATCCGTCTATGAATCCGCTCGGAATGGATTCGATAAAGCGAGAGATGCCGATATTCGAGCTTGATATGAATATGATTTTTCCGGGCTCGGAAACCGGTGCGGTGGCTGAGCATATTGCCGCCGCTATTATGAACGATATAAAGGGTGCGGATATATGTATCGACATCCACGCAAGCAATATATTCCTGCGAGAAATTCCGCAGGTGCGTATTTCGGAAGAAACAGCACCGAAGCTGTTGCCCTATGCCAAAATGCTGAACGTTGACTTTATATGGGTACATTCCAGCGTCACTGTTATGGAGGCTACTCTCTCGCACAGCCTTAACAAAGAGGGAACACCGACACTTGTTGCTGAAATGGGTGTTGGAATGCGTATAACCAAGTCTTACGGCGATCAGCTCCTTGACGGAATATTCAACCTGATGGCTGAGATGGGTATATGGACAGGCGAAACGAAGAAGGTTTCTCATCCTATTGTTTCCACAGACGGAAACGTATCGTTCATATATTCGGATACATCCGGTATTTTTATGCCTGCAATAAAGCACTGGGCAGGAATATCCAAGGGAGATCATATAGGCGATATACTTGATCCGCTTTCGGGTGCTGTCGAACAGGAAATATTCGCACCGTGCAGCGGTATTGTGTTTACGTTGCGTGAGTATCCCGTTGTATATGAAGGCTCGTTGCTTGCAAGAATACTCGGAGGGTGCTGAAATGAATAAAGAAAACATAGTTACATTGAAATCGCCTTACCGTGATGATTTTCAGATAAACGGATACAGATTCGGTAAGGGCGAAAAAACCTGTTGTATAGTCGGTGCAATGCGTGGCAACGAGGTTCAGCAGTTATATGTATGCTCACAGATCATAAGAGCCCTTTCAAATATTGAAAAGAAGGGCGATCTGGTTTACGGTAAGCAGATAATGGTCATCCCTTCGCTGAATCCGTTTTCGATGAATATCCAGCGCCGTTTCTGGTCAGTAGATAATACCGATCTCAACAGAATGTTCCCCGGTGACGCACACGGAAAGACCACACAGAGAATAGCCGCAGGCATATTCGATTTTATAAAGGAATATCAGTACGGCATTCAGTTTACCTCATTCTATATTTCCGGTGACTTTATACCTCATGTAAGAATGATGGATACCGAGCATAAGAACATAGGACTTGCGAATTTATTCGGTCTTCCGTATATACTTCTCAGAAAGCCTAAGCCGTTTGACACGGCAACACTGAACTTCAACTGGCAGAACTGTGATACGAGCGCATTTTCCGTATATACAAACGAAACAGAGCATATTGACGAAGAATCGGCAAATATAGCGGTAAGCGCTGTACTGCGTTTCCTGTCGAGAATGGGCGTCATAAAGTATCAGAGCCACGGCGGTTATATGGCAACTACGCTTGAAGAAGAGCATCTGATGTCGGTACACGCTAAAAGCAGCGGAATATATCGCAGGATAAAACAGCCCGGCGACGAGGTGGAGCAGGGAGATGTAATGGCAGAGATACTCGATCCGTTTGAAGGCACGGTCAAGGAAGAAATCAAGTCGCCCGCAAACGGAATTGTGTTCTTTGCACATAAATCACCGCTCGTGCTTGAAAACTCGGTCGTTTATAAGATAATCAAAAGATTGCATATCTGATGCTGTTTGCAATTATTTCAGAAAACAGATAAAAAATGAGCCATACAGAGTAGATATTCTCTGTATGGCTCTTTTACAGCGGCCGTGTATGTGGATGTTGGCGGATAACAGGGTGTGGCATTGAGGGTAGTTTTGATGGGAATTTGCTTTTGATTTATGCCGGATAACCTGTGTATTTATAAGCACTGCTAAAAAACGACCTATATATATAACGCAGAAAGTACGAAAATGTGACGTCTGATTTGATGTTAATTTTGCATTTTGGTGATATTTTGTACACCTGCACAAAAAAACAAATTTATAACGCCCTGCTTTTATGCACGATAACAACATAGAATATTACAAAAATGTAAATAAACAACAAGTAAAAATGTGGCACATATTTCTGCTTGTTTGGCGGAAAATAAAAAACCGGGCAAAATACCCGGTTTTATAATATGATTATGATTTTGCGATTGTAATCAACCTTGACGGTTACTGTCGGGATTTGCCGCACCGCAGTTTGAACAGAATTTCTGTCCTGCGGAATTTTTGTTTCCGCATACGCAGTACCAATCGCTGTTTTGAGAAACGTTGCTTGTCGGTTGAGTTGCCGCTCCTGTATTGCTCTGTGCGTAAGTCTGATAATTCTGCTGAGGATTGCCGTAGTTATAGTAGCCGTTCTGAAAAGAAGTATTGCAGTTATTGTAACAGGGCATATTATATGCCTGATTGCGTGCCGCCGTATTTGCCGCTGCGGCTGCCGTAAGTGTTTTATCGGCCATTGTTTTGAAGCCGATAACGGTAGCGAATATGCCGAATGCGGCTACAAGAATGCACACTATTATTGAAACTATAAATACCGCATTAACAACGGAAAGAGCAAAATTCATTGCTTCATTTGCCGTTGCAAAATCCTCAAAATCAAGTTCTCCGCTTGCAATAGCGTCATATAACATCTGTCTGAAAGCGTCGCCTCCGAAAATACCGTTCATAACACAGAGAGAAACAACGCCTGTCAACTCGAAGAATGTGATTACCGCTGTAATTATTGTTGTTACAGTTATGCCTGTACGGCTGTTTGTCATCGGCTCCTGCTTATATCTGGAGCAGAGAACAAGCACAATTATAGAAAGTGCTATAAGTACCAATTTGCATATCTCCTTTGATGAATTTATCTTATATGTCCGCAGTAAATACAGAATTTGTTGTCAGATTCGTTGTACTTACCACAGCTTGTACACTGCCATGCGGTATTTTCGGTTGTAAAGCTCTGCTGAACATTTGCGGCAGATTGTGTGTGGTATATCTGCTGTGCTCTTGCGGCGTTTACTCTCTGCTGTTCGCTGTAAGCCGCAGAGGTGAGCTCATTGTTGCTCATACACTTGTATCCCTTGATACAGGCGACGACACTCAGAGTGATAACGCCGCAGTAGTATATCACGGTTATTGCAAAGACACTTGAAGCGAACACTGACAGAATGGGGTAATATTTTTCGCTCTCAGAACCGTAATACATCGGTAATACGCCGAACAGAAACGACATCAGTTTAATTGATGCCAGAACTGTCAGAATAATAGTCAGCACCTTGATTCCGGTAAGTTTTGAAACGATAGGACAACTCTTATAAGAACTGCATAAAACGAGTAAAGCGATAGCAATACCTATATGGAGCATACAAGTCCCTCCTTACTGACTGTTAGCGTTGCCGGAAGGCGCATTGTATTTTGGTGCGCCGCACTGCGAACAGAAATCTCCACCTATATCCTTGTTTATTGTACCGCAAATGTTACATCTCCATGTGTTGCACTGGGGCTGCTGCATCTGCTGGGGCGGAACTGCGAAGCCTGCTCTGTACTGCTGCTGTAATGCGGCCGCTTTATCAAAGGCTTTCTTTTTAAGCTCTTTGTCAGAAAGCGTTGTATATCCTACAATGCACATTATAATTCCCGCAATGACCGTTGCGATTATAACGATATAGTATGACACATATATTGCATATTCGCTTGTTCCGGGTACGAAGGAAGTGAAATTGTAGCTTGTGAAATAATCGTAAGGGTTGCAAAGAAGCCTGAAAAAGTCAATCTTGAACAGCAGAAGAAGTGAATCGAATACAGTAAGCAATACAGTTATTGCAGTAAGCGATTTTCTCTTGCCGAGCGTGGGATTTTTTCTGTATTTGGCAGTTATAATAAGCACTGTTATTATAAAAACAACAACTGCCAGATAAAAAATAAATCCGTCAAATAAGCTGGAGAGCAATTTGTCTGTGGTCGAATTGAAATTTTCTGTGTCACTCAGAAATTGGCTTGCAGATGTAAGTAAATTGATCATTTTGAATCCTCCTTAATAATTAAAGCAAATTTATGTAAAAACTTTTACTAATGTGATTTTATCACATAATTGCCTCTTTGTCAATCAAAGTAAAAAATATTGACAATCCGCCCTTGCGGATATATAATATAAGTTAGTGCAACGGTTATATTTTTACGGAAAACCGTTTTGGATACAGCGTTTCTATGCTGTGGAAAGGAACATTATTATGGCAGTATTGGTAACAGGCGGAGCAGGATATATCGGCTCTCACACCTGCGTGGAGCTTCTTAACGCAGGCGAGGATATTATTGTAATAGACAACTTCTACAATTCAAAGCCGAAGGCTATCGAGGCAATCAAGGAAATCACAGGCAGAGATTTCAGATTCTATGAGAATGACTGCTGTGACAGAGAAGCTCTCGACAGGATTTTCAGAGAGAACTTCATCACAGAAGTAATACATTTTGCAGGCTACAAGGCAGTAGGCGAAAGCTGTGTAAAGCCTATAATGTATTATGAAAACAACATCAACTCAACTCTTGCACTTATCGAAACAATGCAGAAATACGGCTGTAAGAAGCTCGTATTCAGCTCGAGTGCAACGGTTTACGGCATACCCGATAAAGTACCGGTAACGGAGGATTTCCCGCTGAGTGCTATCAATCCCTACGGTTCTACAAAGCTGATGATTGAGAATATGTGCAGAGAACTGTACGCATCCGATGATCAGTGGAGCATTATCCTTTTACGTTACTTCAACCCTATCGGTGCGCACGAGAGCGGTAAGCTCGGTGAAGACCCCAACGGCATACCGAATAACCTTATGCCTCTTATCCTCCGCACAGCCTCAGGAAAAATGGCAACGCTCAGCGTATTCGGCAATGATTATCCCACTCCCGACGGCACTTGTGTAAGAGATTACATTCACGTTGTTGACCTTGCACTCGGTCATGTTGCCGCAATAAAGGCGGCAAGAGCGCATACAGGCTGTCCCGCATACAACCTCGGTACAGGTAAGGGATACTCTGTGCTTGATATTATCAACGCTTTCGAAAAGGTAAACAAGGTCAAGGTACCCTATGTTATAACAGGCAGACGTCCGGGCGACGCAGCCGCTTGCTACTCAAATCCCTCGCTTGCCAAGAAAAAGCTCGGCTGGACAGCAAAGAGAGGTCTTGAGCAGATGTGCCGTGACAGCTGGAACTATATCAAGGCAAATTCCTGATAAAAACAGAATATATAAAAGCCGCTTGGCGCATAGGCTGTGCCGTGCGGCTTTTTTGTAAAACGGAGAATGATATGAGATTTACATTCTGTCCCGATTGTGCAAGCAGACTGGTAAGCCGCAAGACGGGCGACGACGGCCTTGTGCCGTATTGCGAACAGTGCAAACGTTTGTGGTTTGATATGTTCTATAATTGCGTGATAGTCCTTGCAAGACAAGGCAATAAATATGCCCTTATCCGTCAGCACAGCGGTGACGGCAGTATAAGCGAGAACAGATTCGTCTGCGTGTCCGGCTACATAATGACAAACGAAACAGCCGAACAGGCGGCAGTGCGTGAGGTCACAGAAGAACTCGGACTAAAGCCGGTCAAGGTACGCCTTGTTGCGACATACGCTTATCAGAAAAAGCAGATGCTGATGACAGGTTTTCTGGCTGAGCTTCCCGAGGGAGATTTCTCGCTTTCGGATGAGCTGATTGCGGCGCAGTGGTTTGATGAAGCCGAAGTCGGCATAAGGCTTGCAGGCAGCTCTGTCGCAAAGCTGTTATTCAACGATATAAAAGGAGCAAAGCTATGAAAAAAGATCTACCGTCTATAGAGCCGTATGAGCGTACTGCTCATTATTACGAAACCGACAGAATGGGCATAATACACCATTCGAATTATATAAGGTGGTTTGAAGAAACAAGAATACATTATCTTGACAAAGCAGGCTACCCCTATTCCGAAATGGAAAAGGACGGAGTTATGATACCTGTGCTTTCTGCCGAATGCACTTATAAAAATGCCGTGCGTTTTGACGAAACGGTGCTTATAGATCTTAAAATCACAGAGTTCAACGGCTTTAAAATGACAATTGATTATGTGGTAAAAGGCAAGGAAAACGGCGATGTCAAGGCAACAGGCAGAACACGTCACTTCTTTGTGAACAGCGATTTCAAGCCGGTTAGAGTGAAGGATAAATTTCCGAAAGTATATGAAGTGTTCAACAGTCGCAAGGAGGAAGAATGAAAAGGATAAACATAAGTGAGAACGGAGTCAACATTGTATTTGATATTGAGGATAACGGACAGATAAAGCTGATGCACTTTTCGGCGCTCCCGTTCAACGAAAATGATATATGGAACGAGATGTTCGAAAAGGATCATCTCGGCTGTTTTGACATAGCACAGGTCGAAATAGCGGGACTTGACCGTCCGTGTGAACGTCACGGCACGAAGTACATAGTAACGGCACCTGGCTACAGACTTAAGTACAAGGATTTTTCGGATACCCGTGACAATATCGGCAGACTTATAAAGGTAACGCAGTATGACGAGCCGACAGGCATAGAAGTAATCAGCACGTTCCGTTTCTATGACGGCATAAGCATAGTACGCACCTATACGGAAGTCAGAAATACGTCTGCGACCGAAACATACACGCTGACCTATGTTTCATCGTTCAACTATCTCGGTTTTGAAAAAGAGGGCATTCTTCCCCGTGATGATAAGTTTATTATAAAGATACCGCATAATTCGTGGCAGAAGGAAATGCTGTGGCAGGACTATACCTTTGAACAGCTTGGTATGCCGCAGTCGCAGAAAGACGGCTGGGAACACTGCGGCAAGGCGATAAATGTAACGAATGTAGGTAACTGGTCAACAAACGAATATCTACCTATGGGTTATATTCAGAACACTGAAACAGGAAACGGGCTTTTCTGGCAGATAGAGCATAACGGCTCGTGGCACTGGGAGATAAGCGACCAGAGAGGACATTTTTACCTTGCGCTCAGCGGACCTAACGAACAGCAATCTCACTGGTTCAAGAACCTTGCTCCCGGGGAAAGCTTTACGTCAGTTCCTGTTGCAGTCGGCGTATGCCGTGACTTTGACGAGGGTATGGGCGAGCTTACAAGATACCGCCGTGCGATACGCAGAAAGAATACCGATAACGAAAAGCTGGCGGTTATTTTCAACGACTATATGAACTGCCTTTGGGGCGACCCTACCGAAGAAAAGGAAATGCCGCTTATAAAAGCCGCCGCAGAAGCAGGATGCGAGTATTACTGCATTGATTGCGGCTGGTATGCGGACGGTTTCTGGTGGGACAGCGTGGGCGAGTGGCAGGAAAACCGCCGCCGCTTCCCGAACGGTCTTAAAAAGGTGACCGATGAAATCAGGAAATACGGTATGATACCGGGCGTATGGCTTGAGATAGAAGTTATGGGCATAAACTGCGAAATGGAAAAGAAAGTGCCTGACGAATGGTTCTTTATGCGGCACGGCAAGCGTGTATACGATCGTTCACGCTATCAGCTTGACTTTTCAAATCCCGAAGTCAGTGCTTATGCCGACAGCGTAATTGACCGCCTTGTAAAAGATTACGGTGTAGGCTATATAAAAATGGACTATAACATAGAACCGGGCATAGGTACGGAGATTAACTGTGACAGTGTCGGTGAAGGACTTATGCGACACGAAAAGGCATATCTTGCGTGGCTTGACGGCGTGTTTGCACGTTACCCCGAGCTTATCATAGAAAACTGCTCAAGCGGCGGCATGAGAATAGACTATGCGATGCTCAGCCGTTATTCGATACAGTCGACGAGCGATCAGGACGATTACAGAAGATATGCTACAATAGCGGCAAACGCACCGACAGGTCTTTGCCCCGAACAGAGCGCTATATGGTCATATCCGCTGACAGACGGCGATAGAGAAGAGGTTGTGTTCAATATGGTAAACGCTATGACACAGCGTATCCATCAGAGCGGACATCTTGCAAATCTCAGCCCCGAGCGAATGGCGCTTGTAAAAGAAGCGCTTGAATGTTATAAAAGTATCCGTGATGATATCAAGAAATCTGTACCGTTCTGGCCCTTGGGATTATCTCATATCGGTGACGAATGGGTAACACTGGGTCTTAAAGCAGGAAATAAAGCCTATCTTGCGGTATGGCGCAGACAAGGAAGCAACGAGTGCTGTAATATACCGATAAGATATGCAACTGAGAATGCAAAGGTAAGCTGTATATACCCGTCCTTTGACGAGGGTGGGCACAAATTCAATCCGCTTTCAAGGTCGCTTTCTGTAAAACTGCCCGAATGCTTCACGGCAAGGCTTTTTGAAGTAGAATTGTAATAAAAGGATAAGTGTTGACTTTTATACTTTAGAGTGATAAAATAGTAGTATTATTATAGAGGTATTTTACCTATTTGCTTTTGAGAAAGGGAAACGCAATGAACACAAAACTTGTTTCAAAGGATAAAGACGAGCTTTTCAAAGCGATAATGGAGCTTAGAAGTATTGAAGAATGCTACGACTTTTTTGAGGATTTATGCACTATAAGAGAGCTTGAATCAATGGCTCAGCGTCTGCATGTTGCAAAGCTGCTTGTAGAGGGCAGAGTGTACAGCGATATAGTCGAAGAAACAGGAGCCAGCACCGCCACGATAAGCCGTGTAAACAGGTCTTTACAGGGCGGAAATGACGGCTACTCCATCGTTTTCGACAGAATGAAGGATAACGATTGACCGAAAGGGTGATAATATGTCGGCATACGGTTGTTTTGCGGACGTTTACGATACGCTGACTTCCAATATCGACTATAAGGAGCTTGCCGGGTATTACGACAGGATAATTACTTCTCACGGCGGCAAAAGGGGCATACTTCTTGACCTTGCCTGCGGTACGGGCAGTATGTCGATGCAGTTTTCTGCTCTCGGATATGATGTTATCGGAGTGGACTTAAGCACCGAAATGCTCAGTGTGGCAAAGGAAAAACCGCACAAAAACATAGAGTATCTCTGTCAGGATATGTGCGAGCTTGATATGTACGGCACTATTGACGTTACCGTATGCGTGCTTGACAGCATAAATCATCTTGACAGCAAAGAGGATATACTGCGTTGCTTCAGCTCCGTATCGCTTTTCTGCGACCCTGAGGGACTTTTCGTATTTGATATTAATACGGTAAGAAAGCACAGAGAGGTGCTTGCGGATAACACATTTGTGTATGATATGGAAAGCGTCTATTGCGTATGGCAGAATTATCTTGACAGTGACAGTAAAGACAGCAGGGTCGATATTGCACTTGATATTTTCACTGAAAACGAGGACGGCTCTTATGAGCGTTCCTGTGAGGATTTTTCAGAGATTGCTTTACCGCTTGAAGAAATTGAAGAATTACTGCATAAGGCAGGCTTCAGAATTCTTGACAGATATAATTATATGACAACAGAAAAGGGCAGTGAGGACAGTGAAAAGGTGCTTTACTGCTGTGCAAAGGAAACAAAATAAATGGGAAAGATAGTAAGAGCTTTATCGGCAGACGGCAGTGCGCTTTGCAGTGCTGTCGATACTACCGACATCGTAAATGAAATACACAGAATACACGGCACATCCGCAACAGCGTCAGCGGCGGCAGGAAGACTTGCAACTGCGGCTTGTATTATGGGTGCACTTATGAAAAACGAAACCGACAGACTTGAGCTGAGGATAAACGGCGGCGGAAAAATCGGTACAATTACGACCGTAGCCGATTACAGAGGCAACGTAAAATGCTGTATGGACAATCCTTTTGCCGATCTGCCGCTCAATTCCAAAGGTAAGCTGGATGTCGGAGGAATAGTAGGCACAGACGGTTATCTTTCGGTAATAAGAGATCTCGGTATGAAAGAGCCTTATGTAGGACAGGTGCCTATAGTGAGCGGAGAAATAGCTATAGATGTAACGCAGTATTATGCGGTAAGCGAGCAGATACCTACCGTCTGCGCACTGGGCGTACTTGTTGATACCGACCTCACGATAAAAAAAGCAGGCGGATATATGATACAGCTTGTACCGCCCGTGAATGAAGCCGCTATAGATTTTATCGAAGAAAATATAAAGGATATGCAGTCTGTTACTAAAATGCTTGAGGACGGACTTTCTCCCGAAGAAATAGCACTTAAAGGACTTAAAGGCCTTGACGGAGAGATACTTGACAGCTGGGAGGCGCAGTATTACTGCGATTGCTCAAGAGAGCGTACCGAGCAGGTGCTGATAACACTCGGCAAGGACGAGCTTGCAAAGCTCGCAGAGGAAGAACCGGTCACGGAAGTGTGCTGTCATTTCTGCGATAACAAATATCGTTTTACATCGGAAGAACTGAAAGAACTTATCAAGAGGATATAATTTCTTATGAAAAAATGGCTTGTCAGAAATACGGACAATGCGCTTGCAATGAAACTTAAAACCGACACTGGACTGCCTATGCTTTTGTGCAGTCTTCTTGTCGGCAGAGGAATATACACAGCTGAGCAGGCACAGCAGTATTTCAACGGTACGGAGCTTTCCGACCCATTGCTTATTGCGGATATGGACAAAGCTGTGCAGGCAATAGAAGCGGCGGTCGATAACGAAATAAAGATAACCGTGTACGGCGATTACGATTGCGACGGCGTTACATCTACCGTTATGCTTTTCACACATCTTGATGCAATAGGTGCTGACGTAAACTGGTACATACCCACCCGTGAAGAAGGCTACGGGCTGAACGAAAATGCGATACGCAAACTGCACGAGGACGGTACGGGTCTTATAATAACGGTTGACAACGGCGTTTCAGCCGTCAACGAGGCAGAGCTTATATATGAGCTTGGAATGAAGCTGGTCATTACCGACCACCATCAGCTTCCTGAGATTCTGCCAAAAGCGGAGGCTATCGTAAATCCGCACAGACAAGATGATAGCTCTCCCTATAAAGAGCTTGCCGGCTGCGGTGTTGCGCTAAAGCTCATTATGGCACTGGAACGTGATGTTGAAGGTGTTCTTGAGCAGTATGCCGACCTTGCGGCTATCGGCACTATAGGCGATGTTGTTGCACTGACAGGAGAAAACCGCATAATAGTAAAGCGTGGACTTCTTGAAATGCAGTACAGCGAAAATCAGGGACTTCAGGCGCTTATCAATGCGGCAGGACTTGATGCCGAAAGTATTACTTCTACAGGCATAGCATTCGGCTTATGCCCCCGTATAAATGCCGCAGGACGTTATGACAGTCCGAAAGCGGCGGCAGAGCTTCTTATGGCTCAGACCGGACAGATAGCCGAGATAAAAGCGCAGGAGCTGAATGAGCTGAACGCTAAGAGAAAACAGATTGAAAGCGATATTCTCGAAATGGCAAAGGCTCAGCTTATTTCCGACCCTAAAGCGTTCAACTCCCGTGTGCTTATTGTTTGCAGTGAGGGCTGGAATCACGGAATTATAGGTATAGTCAGTGCAAGACTTCTTGAACTTTACGAAAAGCCCTGTATCGTCATAGGAATAGAGGGCAATGAGGCAAGAGGCTCAGCGAGAAGCATCGAAGGCTTTTCACTTTATACTGCACTCGATGCGTGCAGTGAACATCTTACACGTTTCGGAGGTCATACTAAGGCGGCGGGCTTTTCACTTCCGAAAGACAAGGTGGATGATTTTATAGCTCAGCTGAGAAGCTATGCGGACGAAAAATTCCCTTCAATGCCGGTTATGACAACGGAGGCTGATATTGAGCCGGAGCTCTCCGACCTTGAAATATCTTCAATCGAGAATCTTAGTCATTTACAGCCTTACGGCGAAGAAAACAACGCTCCGCTGTTTTTGATGAGAAACTGCACAATCATATCATCAAGACCGCTCAAAGACGGTAAATATACATCGTTTACCGCAGAGTACAAAGGCTCGCAGTTCAAATTCCTCTGCTTCGGAACATCGTTTGATAAGTTCGGATATTATCCCGGAGATAAGGTCGATGTGCTGAGCCATATCGAAATAAACGAATATAATGATAAAAAAAGCGTCAGCGTAAGAGTAAAGGACATACGCAGAAGTGATTTTACGCAGGATAAGTATTTTGCCGCAAGGAATTTCTATGAAAAAATCCTCAGAGGCGAAAAAACAGATTCAAGACTTCTTAAACGTATCCTTCCCGATAAGGAGAACATGAAGCTCCCGTTCGACCTTGCAAGAAAGCTGACCTCTATAGATTCAGCCGCTCAGATTGCAATGTCGCACGGTATGAATTACTGCCTTTTTATGATGTGCCTTCATGTTTTTGCGGAATTCGGTCATCTTGAGCTGGACAGAATAAACGGTACGATGAATTTCATAAAAGGCGGCAGACGTATAGAGCTTGAAAACTCGGCAGTGATAAGAAGAATTATGAAATCCTGCAGCTGAAAAATAAACGATAAACGGAGGCTGTAAGCATGACATATACAATAGATATGCTTATTGACAAGATAAAGGAAGTAGGAAAGAGTTACGACCTTGATAAAATACAGGCGGCTTATGAGCTGGCGGAAAAGGCACACGACGGTGTTTTCCGCTCGTCCGGAGAGCCTTATATTACGCACCCTGTAGCAGTAGCATATATACTTGTAGAACAGTTCTGCATGGATACAGATACAATATGCGCCGCTCTCCTGCATGACGTGGTTGAAGACACAGATGTGGGTCTTGATGTGATACAGAAGAAGTTCGGTGAGGATGTCGCTCATCTTGTTGACGGCGTTACCAAGATAGGTCAGGTACCCCTTAACACCCGTGAGGAACAGCAGGCAGAGAATATCCGTAAGATACTTATCGCAATGTCAAAGGATATTCGTGTTATTATCATAAAGCTCGCCGACAGACTTCATAATATGAGAACGCTTGCGAGCAGACCGCCCGAAAAGCAGCTCAAGACTTCTCTTGAAACGATGAACTTCTACGCACCTATAGCTCACAGGCTCGGTATAAGTGATGTAAAGGAAGAAATGGAAGACCTTGCCCTGCGCTATCTTGACCCTTACGGCTTCAAGGAGATAGAGTCGCTTCTTGATGTCCATAAGGATGAACGTGATACGTTTATCGACAAGATAAAAGGTATGATAAGAGAGCGTATATCGGACATTCAGCCACCGCCGATAATCGAGGGTAGAGTAAAAAGCATATACAGTATTTACAAGAAGGTTTATGTCAAAGGAAAGGATTTTTCGGAGATATATGATATATATGCCGTGAGGATTATTCTTCAGACAGTTGTCGAGTGCTATAACGTACTCGGTATCATTCACGATATGTTCCGTCCTATCCCTTATCGTTTCAAGGACTATATAGCAATGCCCAAGCCCAACCGCTACCAGTCGCTTCATACGACAGTTATCGGCAGGGAAGGCATACCGTTTGAAGTACAGATAAGAACGCAGGAAATGCACAACACCGCTCAGTACGGCGTTGCGGCACACTGGAAATATAAAGCAGGAATATCGGGAAATGTTGCTGGCGAAAAGCGTTTCGACTGGATAAGACAGCTTCTTGAACAGCAGCAGGAAGCTGACGATGTAGAGCAGATCTCAGAGGCTATCAAGGTCGATCTCGCCCCTGACGACGTATATGTTTTCACCCCAAAGGGCGATGTTATAACACTGCCTGCAGGCTCTAACGTTATAGATTTTGCCTACGCTATTCATACGCAGGTCGGCAATAAAATGACAGGCGCAAAGGTCGGCGGCAGAATGGTGCCGTTTGACCATACGCTTCACACGGGCGACATCGTTGAGATACTGACCAGCGGAAGCGATAATTATGGACCTAACCGAAACTGGAGCGAAATCGCAAAAACTAACGAAGCAAAAGCAAAAATAAGAGCGTGGTTCAAGCGTGAACGCAGAGAAGAAAATATCGAGTGCGGTAAAGCGGCGTTTGAAAAAGAGATACGCAGAAACAATATTGCAGTCGATGATGAAATACTCTTGCAGGCGGCACACCGTCAGCGTTTATCCTCGATTGACGATTTATATGCGGCTATAGGCTACGGCGGCGTACAGCTATCTAAAATCATTACCCGCCTGAAAGAAGAACAGGTAAAACAGCAGAGATTAAACGCTGCTCAGACACAGCCTATCGACATAGAAAAGACTATCGCTGACAACAACAAGAGAGCACAGAAGAACGGCGTTGTGCTTGACGGAATAGAAGACTGTGCGGTAAAATACGCACAGTGCTGTAATCCGCTTCCCGGCGACGATATTATGGGCTTTATCACCCGTGGCTACGGCGTATCTATCCATAAAGCCGATTGCCAGAATGTAAAGATCGGTTTGCAGGGAGAAAACAAGGACAGATGGATAAAGGCGCATTGGGCAGTGAACTCAAGCAGTGCGTTCAGAGCGACGATAGATATTATCGCAGATGACAGAACTGCACTTATCGCCGATATTACCACTGCAATAGCAAGCAATCATTTGCCCATCCACGAGATAAACGCCCACTATCTCAAGAACGGTAATGCAAATATAATTCTCACAATCGAGGTCAGCGGTATAGATCAGCTCAAGAGCATCATACTCAGACTTCAGAAAATACCCGGAGTAATCTCTGCCGAAAGGACAGGAAAACAGTAATGGAAATTAAAACGCTCACATTAGGAGAGCTTGCAACCAATTGTTATATAGTAATCAGTGCCGCAGGAAACGCCGCAGTGATAGACCCTGCGGACGATGCACAGCGTATCCTTGATACGCTCGGAAAGGAAAACGCCGAGCTTAAAATGATACTTCTCACGCACGGACATTTTGACCATACGGGAGCTGTTGCAGACCTTAAGGAACAGACAGGCGCAAAGGTATATATACATTCAAAGGACGAATGTATGCTTGATGATACGATAAAGAACGTGGCATATCTCTGCCCCGGCTATTCCTACAAACCCTTTACTGCCGATGTGCTTGTTTCCGATGGCGACATCATACGCCTTGATGAGATTGAATTCAGCGTTATGCATACCCCCGGACATACCGCAGGAAGCGTGGTTTACTTTGCGGATAACTGTATGTTTGCAGGCGACACAATTTTTGAAGGCTCTGCCGGCAGAACCGATTTCTATTCGGGCGACTATATCGCACAGCGAAACAGCCTTGCACGAATCGCCGCACTGCGTGAGGATTATCTCATTTATCCGGGTCACGGCAGTTCGACTACTCTTAAACAGGAAAAGAAGTTCAATCAGTTTCTCGGACAAAGCCCGGTAGATTTCTTCTGATATGATAAAATCGCTGTATTTTGATAACACGGCATATCAATATGCCTACGAGCTTGAGCGGCTGATAAGAAATTTCTCATTGCCGCACAGGCTTGAGTTTTATACCGACAAAACTCCCGACGGCACAGATTACTCATACTTCTGCGCCGATAACGGCAAACTATCCGTTACCGTATCTGATAATGACACCGTGTATAAGGAATCCTCAGACGTCTGCGAGCCGTCCGATTATGAAAATGAGCTTTGCAGGCTTCTTTGCAGATGTATGGAAAAGCACGGTCACACTCCGCTTCCGTGGGGAATACTTACGGGAGTACGCCCCGTGAAATATATTCGAAGCATTTACGAAACCCGTGACAATGCGGAAGAATATCTTCGTAATTCCTTGCTTGTAAGCGATAAGAAGATACAGCTTGCAAACGATGTAATACGCATTCAGGAACCGGTTCTGGACTCACTTGACCTCAGGAAGATAAGCCTGTATATTTCGATTCCTTTCTGTCCGTCACGTTGCAGCTATTGCTCGTTTATCTCCGCTTCCGGCGAGGGTGCATTAAAGCTGATAGACGATTATTTCGGGCTTTTACTGAAAGAGCTTGATATTTATGCCGATATTGTGAAACGTTTTTCGCTTACAGTCGATACTGTGTATATCGGCGGAGGTACGCCTACAACATTGTCGGCTTCTCAGCTTGACCGCCTTATTGATAAACTCGGTGAATTTGATATTGCAAATATCCGTGAATTTACCGCCGAGGCGGGAAGACCCGATACCATAACGGAAAATAAGCTTAGGGCGCTTAAAAACGGCGGTGTACGACGCATATCAATAAATCCGCAGTCGATGAACGACAGCGTACTTGAAGCGGTCGGCAGACGTCATACGGTAAAGCAGGTGTGTGAAGCGTTTGATAAAGCACGAAAGGTCGGTTTCGACTGCATAAATTCCGACATAATAGCAGGACTTCCCGCCGAAACAGAGCATAGCTTTGAAGCTTCTTTGCAACAGCTTTGCGAATTATCTCCCGAAAATATCACCGTTCACACGCTCAGCCTTAAACGCTCATCAGCCTTGTTCAGACAATTCGGAAACAATATCGGCAAAGGCGCAAAATATATGACCGATACGGCATACGATATGCTTTGCGAAAAAGGCTATTTCCCGTATTATCTTTACCGTCAGAAGAATATAGCCGACAACCTTGAAAACATCGGCTATTGCAAAGACGGCTGTGAAAGCATCTATAATATCTGCATTATGGAAGACGTACAGACGATACTCGCCGCAGGCTGCGGAGCGTCAACAAAGCTATATGACGGCAAGAACGTTTCAAGAGTCATCAATTACAAATATCCTTATGAATATATTTCACGTTTTGCTCTGATGAATGAGCGTAAGCGTGATATTGAGAATTTTTTTGAAGAAAAATTAACTCTTGCATAATTTTTCTTATTGTGCTACAATATAAAAAAGCATTTCTGAAAGGAAACACGGCTATGGATTTTAAAGACGAATTTGATTTTATATCAGAAAAAGCAAAACAGCTTACCGATACGGGCATACGCAAGGCAGACGAGGTTATCGGTATTTCAAAGCTCAAGCTCAGATGCATAAAAATAGACGCACTGATAAAGGCAAAATACACCGAGCTTGGCAGAACTATGTACGGTATGGTTAAAAACGACAGCTCAGATGCCGACAGAATAGCACAGGCTGTAATGGATATTGACCATCTTTATAAGAAAATGGCACAGTGCAACGCCAGAATCGAGCTGATGAAAAAAATCGTTACCTGCCCGGTGTGCGGTACAAAGAACAGATTCAGCAACACATATTGCACCGCTTGTATGCACAAGCTGGTGTCAACAGATGAAGAACCTGAGGATTATTCGTTTAATCCCGATGATGCCGAGAACAGATAAATTGGTTTTGTAAAGAGGTACGATGAAAAAATCGTACTTCTTTTGTGCTATTTTTGCATAAAATGCGTTAATTTTGAAAAAACTGTTTACAATCAGGAAAAAATGGTTTATAATACTTTCGTAAAAACAGCACGAGATTGCTCAAAATCGCAAACCTCGTTATTATTATCATTATTATGCTATCCTCTTAATCCATTTCCCATATACGAATACCCCTGTGTCAAATTTCACAGGGGTATTCTGTTTGCGATAATTTATAATAATACAGCCTCTCAGTTCTGATAGTTAATTTTTTCTTCTGTTATCATAGGATAAGAGATAAGCTCATTACCGTCAAGGTTTTCTTTTCTCATATCAACAGCGGAAATGCGGTGATTATCGTAAGTTGTGTAATAATAAATGCCTTTATCCGCATTACAGCAAGAGGTATAGATAGTAATCTCGTACTCCTTGTCTTTTACCTCACAGCAGCCTCTCTGCTGGTCAACCGAGCCGAGTATATGGAAAAACTGGCTTACGCTTTCGGTTTCGCCTTTGCCGGAAACGGAGTTAGCCTTTACAAAAGCCACACGCACAAATCTTGATTGTGACGATAAATCGCCCGGAAGTCCGATAGCTCCCATTCCTCTGCTGTAGGTTTTCAGCTCCAGCTTATCCGAGAAATTGTTCTGAGGCTGTTTTCTTGATAAATGCATATAATCGTTCAATCTGAACATCTGCTCGTCAAAGGGCGGATTGTTTGTAAGCACACCTATCGGATTGTCATAAACCTTTATTCCGTCCGATACCGATTCAACGGTTATTGCGCTGTTCCTGTCCGCTATTATCCAGTGGAGCTGACCTGCAGGCATATGTTCGTCAAAGGGAGTATCGGTTATATTGATTCTTGAAATCAGTTCTTTTGCTTCATTTACATCTGCACACTTTGCGAGAATATACGGAATAAATTCATACTGTGCTACGTTGTCCTTATCGGGAATATCTTTAAAATAACGGGCATTGCCGACAAAGTTAAGCCCTGCCATACAAAGCCCTTTTTCGTTCATTGCGTCATAGAACAACGGGTAACCTTTGGCAATATGAGCCGTGCCGATCACTGCATAATGGCTTTCGCAAACTCCCATATTCAGAAATTGCAATCTGAAATTTCTCGGCATGATTACAATTTCCTCGCCGTATGAACATTCGTAATCAAGCGTTCTGCCGAAATAGAAATCTTCTGTCTTGTATGTTGTAGCTGTACACATATTATTACCTCCGTGTTTTTTTTAGTTTCTGTTATTATTCTACTACATTTTCCCCTGTAAGTAAAGAAATATTACGATAAAAAGGGCAGTGCCGAAACACTGCCCTCAGATTATTCACTTAAAATCTCAATCGTTGAATTTAGCCATAAGCTCCTTGATAAGCTCCTGAACCTTGTCAGCGGTTTCCTCAACGGGAACTTTATATGAGAAGCTCTTATCCCTTGCAGAAATCTCACAGCAGTTATCCTTCAGGTTTCTGGGGCTTACAACAACTCTCAGCGGTATGCCGAGAAGGTCTGCGTCAGAGAACATAACACCTGCGCTTACCTGTCTGTCATCATAGATAACCTCAGCACCTGCGTTCTGTAATGTGTCATACAGCTTATCTGCACAAGCCTTAACATCTGCGTCATCTGAACGTACAGCGCAGATATGAACCTGCCACGGAGCGATAGGCATAGGCCAGATAGGGCCGTAATCATCGTGGTGCGCCTCGCATACCGAAGCCGCAAGTCTGCCGACACCGATACCGTAACAGCCCATGATAGGTGTCTTTTCCTCGCCGTTGCTGTCAAGGTAGGTCATATTCATTGTCTTTGTGTACTTTGTGCCAAGCTGGAATATATTTCCGACTTCTATACCTCTTGAAATAGAAATTGAGTGCTTGTGGCAATTGGGGCAGATGCCGCCGTCAAGAATCTTTGCAAAGTCGTGATATTCAACATTTGCACAATCACGGTCAATGTCAAGACCCGTGTAGTGATATTCTTCCTTATTTGCACCGCAAGAAAGGTTGTTTGTATTCTGAAGCGAAGTATCAAACAGAACGGTCATATTTTCGGGAAGACCGACAGGTCCGATATATCCTGCATTAAGACCGCATTCTTCTGTGATTACGGCAGGGTGAATTTCACAGCCTAAGAAGTTTCGGAGCTTTGTTTCGTTTACGTCTATATCGCCTCTTGTGAATACGACAACATAGCTGTCGTCTGCGTTTCTCTGATATACGACAGCCTTACAGCTCTTTTCCTTGGGAGTATGCAAAAAGTCGCATATTTCTTCTATCGTATGGATATTCGGAGTATGAACAAGCTCCATAGGTGCGGAAACTTCATCTCTTGTGTTCTCGATAATACTGTCTGCGGCTTCCATATTCGCATTGAAACCACATTCGTGACAGCTTGCTATTGTATCCTCGCCTACAGGTGTAAGGAGCATGAATTCGTGTGAAATACTGCCGCCCATCATACCTGAATCGGACTTGACCGAGATTACCTCGGGAACACCTGCACGTCTGAATATGTTTTCATAAGCCTTGTGGCACTTATCGTAATACTGCTCAAGATCTTCCTGCGATGTGTGGAACGAGTAAGCGTCCTTCATTGTGAACTCACGGACTCTGATAAGACCGCCTCTCGGACGAGCTTCATCACGGAACTTTGTCTGTATCTGATAAATCATAAAAGGGTACTTCGTGTAGCTCTTGCCGTATTCACGCACGAGATGTACAGCGGCTTCCTCGTGTGTCATACCGAGTACCATAGGCATTCTGTTGCGGTCTGTGAAACGTAACAGCTCACTGCCGATGCTGTCGTATCTGCCTGATTCCTGCCAGAGTGAAGCGGGCATAACGACAGGGAACTGTACTTCCTGTCCGTCTATCTTGTCCATTTCTTCTCTGATGATCTGTTCGATCTTCTTTGTGATTCTCTTTGTGGGTGTGTATGACGAGAAGATACCGTTAGCCATATACTTGATATAGCCGCCTCTCACCATAATTGCGTGGCTATCAATCTGACAGTCCGAGGGTCTTTCTTTAAAACGGTCGCCGACCAGCTTGTCGAGTTTCATTGCATATCCTCCTGAATTCCGGGCATAAAAAAAGCCCGAAGCATTAAATTTGCTTAGGGCGAAACATTGTTCCGTGGTACCACCTAAATTCGGTATAACCGCACTTGTATCTCTGTAACGGGAGAAACCGGTAACACTCATCGTGTACAGCTCAAAGACGGGTTCGATAAAACCTTGTCGGGAGCTTACACCAACCGCTCTTTCTCTGTGACGCAGATTTATCTACTGTTTCTTGTCATAGCTTTTCTGTATGGTATTATTTTAGCACAGAGGAGAGGGATTGTCAAGGGGGAAAAGGGAACATCGCCGCAGGAACATTGGTAACTCCTGCGGCGGTGTTATGATTTTAATGTTTATTCTGATAATCCCTTATTGCATCCTGATATTTATCGTACTGTCCGTTGCCGTAATTATCGTTATACCACTGTTTTTCTTCTTTGGTAAGGTTATCCCAATTGCTTGATTTACTGCTTCCCGTACCCATTAACGAACAACTTGCAACCAACAGCATAAGTACCACAGCAATTATTATGCCAACTATTTCTCCCGGCTTTAATTTCGGTTTGTTGTTTTTATTGTCAGGCATTATATATCACTCCTTCAACAAAATTTAATTTATTTCTGTTATATTTCTACGCCCAAGCAGGCAAAGACTATCAGTGTGATCAGTACGGGTATACTGAACATACCTAAATATAATAATAGCCCTTGAAAGCCTACCATGTTCTCAAAAAACTTCATGATTCCCAGTCGGTTTCCGTTTTCGTCTTTTTTTAAGTAAAAGACAAGAGTAGCAATAAAATATCCGACTCCTATAATAGAAGCTAACGCTAAAATTACAACAATGAGCATCATATCAACACTTCTCCTTTTTATATCGAAAATTTATTTCGTTGCTTTACTGATAATTCTTTCTCTTTCTTTTTTGCAAATTTTACACCAAACATATTCCTGACCGATGTCAATATTCACATCATTTTCAGTTCCATATTGCTTGAAATCCGTGCCATTATTCTTGACATACCGACAATTGCTTAAATGTAATTTATTTGTTCTCGGATTATAACAGTACATAATTAGTTACAACTCCTTTGCTAATTTTCAATCAATCAGTATTGCTAAATTCCAATGTGTACGATTCGTTCAAATCCGGTTCATAGAATGACATAGTATTTTTTCATTTAAAAACCCTCCAACATTTCCAAACACGGACATATGATTATTTCAACATAATCATCACCGTATTTACTTTTTTCGACTTCATTATATCACAACCTAACGTTGTTGTCAACAACAAATTAGTTTTTTAAAAATCACCTATAATCTGTTACAATATAGCTAAAATAAATGCAGGAGGTTGTTATGGTTAAGAACTTAAGGTTGTTAAGAGAAGAAAAAGGTTATTCCCAGCAAAAGCTTGCCGAAATGATTAACGTTTCACAGCAGGCAATATTCAAATACGAAAAGACAGACAATGAGCCTGACATCTCCACACTTATATGCTTGGCGAAGATTTTCGGCGTGTCGGTCGATTATCTTATCGGCAATACCGATATACGCGAGCCGCTCAATATGCAGTTACCGGATAATCTATCCGAACAGGAGCTTACGCATCTGCGACAGTGGCGTACACTTCCGCATAATATCAAAAGCAGTCTTGATGTGCTTATCTCAAGCATACACACTCCCGATAAATTCATATAAAAACACCGCAGAGCATTTCCTCTGCGGTGTTTTACGGAGTATGTTTGTTTATCTTTAAGCTGTATTCTGAATTTATGATGCAAGTGCCTTACCGAGAGCAACGCACTGTTCGGTAGCTGTGTCATCGGGACCTTCGTTGCAGATAACGCCTTCGCCTGCCATAACTGCACCGTCAGCGATGCACTGTTCCTCCCAGTTTCTCATCCATTCGCCGTCGCCCCAGCCGTAAGAACCGAAAAGTCCTACCTTCTTGCCTGACAGCTTTGCTTCACAAGCGTTGAACATAGGCTCGAACTCGCTGTCCTCAAGCTGTTCACTGCCCATTGAGGGACAACCGAAAGCGATAGAATCAAACTGATCTACCATATCCGCAGAGAAGTCGGCTGCTGTAAATACGCTTACCTCTGCGCCTGCGCTCTTTGCGCCCTCTGCAACTGAGCCTGCCATAGCCTCCGTGTTGCCTGTTCCGCTCCAATATACTACTGCTGTTTTCATAATAAAAATCCTTTCATTCTGATATTTTTTATATTATGCAACCGTAAGCTGCACGATACTCCTGCCGTTTGCCCACATCTTTTGGTAGACAGCTCTGCACTTGTCAAATCTCGCAAAGGTGCGTATAGCCTCGCACTCGTTGCAGTATACCTTCCAACAGCCCGTGCATCTGCTGTTTTTGCCCCCGTTATCAATAAATCCGATAACATCTCCGAGCGGATAACCTAAGAACAGTCCTATCTCGTGCGGAAACAATTCGCTTTTCGCCAGCTTGCCGCCAAGTACCTCAAGGCACAAATCAATATCTGTATTCTCGTATCCGTGACATTTCATAAAACGCTCAACGCCCGGTCGGCTGAAATCTTTAGCAAGACGTTTCGCCCTGTATACATATATAAGCGCCGTGTTTTCACGCTTTCTCAGAACCGTTACGGTAATTCCTTTGCCCGACAGTTCCTTGTTCCAACGCTCTACAGCCTTGTTAAGCTCATCCGTACTGCTGTATCTGTAATTGAAAAGATTCGCCGTCTTAAGCGATGCAAGAGTAGGGGAGCAATTGTCAATCAGATATTGTTCGAAACAGTATCTGTTCATAATGATGCACTTCTTTCCGCTAAAAGCTGTGATAAAGCAACCACACTGCTTGAGTGTACTCTTGCCACCGGAACGCTGTTGCGCTTCGCCTCCTGTGTTGCGCTCAGCATCATCTTGTGCGATACAGTATTTGTAAACAGTATCAGTAAATCGGGAGTGCCGACCTTCTTCTTAAGCGAGCTGTTTTCTTTTACAAAGACTTTAGCCTTATCGTAACCGTAAGCCTTGCATATATCCGCATAGCGTGTTTCCATACGCTCGTTACCGCCGATTATTACTACGCTCATATCCTGTCCTTTCTGTTTAAATGTGTTAGTTTAAACTAACCATATCCGTTTAAATAAACGGCGAAATGCCGTTTATTCGTTAAGTTGTCTTATGTAAACCGTGTTAGCCTAAGCTAACTGTATATAGTTTATCATACGGTTTTTGTTTTGTCAATAGGGTATCGGTAATTTTTATAGAATTTTTTTGCCTCTGTAACAAATTCAAAAGCAGGCTCGCTTTTTATCAGCTTCTTTGAATACAGCCCCAATAACACCGGTGCCAATCCGTCAATGCGGATATATTCAAGTTTGCTGTCATTCATATACGGCATCATCGGAAAAGCTGTTACCCCAAGCCCTGCCTTCGCCATAGCAAAAGCCGCCTCGCACCCGTCCGCAAGCAGTACGTTGCTGTTATTCGGCAGGCCGAGCTTCATATACCCTTCCATTGCCGCATCGGGACACTTGTGCCTTTTAATAAGTATAACACGTCTGCCGTTTATATCGTTTATATTTATGCTTTTTCTTCCGCTCAGTTCATCGTCTTTACGGCATATCAGCATAACAGGACACTCGCACAGTGCAGTAAAGCACTCTGCTTTTGCGGTTTCGTTTTCAGACTTGATAGCGAATATAATCTGCAGCTTGTTTTCCTCAAGCAGATTATCAAGCGATTTGAACGGCATCATAGTAATCTCCGGCTCAAAATTCGGATACATCTTCCCGATAATGTTCATCACCGGTACAGCCGCATCAAGCTCGTACTGATTATGAACACCGATAGCTACTGTCCGCTTTTTCTCCTTAACATTGGTACTCAGGCGATGGATAGAATTCATCGCTGTTCTGACTATCGTTTCCGCATCGCCTATAAAAATCAGTCCCTCTTTTGTAAGCTGAACGCTTTTATTCGTTCTCAGAAACAACCTCACCCCAAGCTCCGCCTCAAGCGATGAAATCTGATGGCTGACGGCAGGCTGACTTATATTCACCATTTCTGCCGCTTTTGAAAAATTGAGGGTTTCCGCAACCGCAAGAAAGCATTCAAGCTGAGTAGTATTCATAACAAACTCCTTTTTTAATTAACGATAAATATTCTTTATTGATTATAACATATTTGTATTTTACATTCAAGACCGTTTGGTGTATTATTATCAAGGAGATAAACTGTTAGCATATTATCGGTAAGGAGGTTAACCGTTATGAATGAAACCGACATTCAGGCGATAATGATTGATAACAAGACCATAAATCAGCGTATCGAAAACAGTCTGAACGTGATTTTTGCCGATATTGATATTACTGCGGCGCAGGGCAGAGTGCTTATGTATATCGCAAATTCCCCAGGAAAAGATATATTCGCCGCCGACTTGCATAAACATCTTTGCATCTCAAAGCCTTCGGTTTCCGCACTTATTAAAAAGCTGAGAAAATCGGGATATATAAGCTGTACAGGCTGTGAAAGCGATGAACGCTACAAAAATCTTACCGCAACAAATAAGGGCAGACAGACAGCAGGGCTTATATCCCGTCATATGAGAAATATAGAGCAGGCGGCATTCCGCAGCTTTACAGATTCCGAGCTGAATGAATTCATGCGGCTTCAGAAAAAGCTGCTGAACAATATAGACAACATAAATACAGATAACTTGAAACAGAAAGGATGACAGATTAAGTGAAAGAGCTTCTTAAACAGGTAAAGCAGTACAAGAAAGATTCTGTCTTAGCTCCCGTCTATTCGGCACTTGAGGTTGTTATGGAGGTAATAATCCCTTTCGTAATGGCGTTGCTGATTGACGAAGGCGTAGAGAAAGGCAATATGAACAAGATACTGCTTTACGGAATAATTATGATAGTCCTCGCTATGATAAGTCTTTTTGCAGGAATGATGGCAGGCAAATATGCCGCAAGCGCATCGTCGGGCTTTGCCTGTAATTTAAGAGAGGCGATGTACCGTAACATACAGCGCTTCTCATTTTCAAACATAGACAAGTTCAGTACAGCAGGACTTGTTACCCGTATGACGACCGACGTAACAAACGTTCAGAACGCATATCAGATGATAATAAGAATAGCTGTTAGAGCGCCTCTTATGCTGATAAGCAGTATGGCTATGTGCTTTGTGGTAAATGCGGATATGAGCTTTATATTCCTCGGCGCTATAGTTTTCCTTGCGGTAGTTCTTGTGATAATTATGCTCAGGGCGATGAAGATTTTCAATGTGGCATTCACAAAATATGACGACCTTAACGCAAGCGTACAGGAGAATATCTCAGGCATCAGAGTGGTGAAATCGTACGTCCGTGAGGATTATGAGAACGAAAAGTTCAAGAAAGCCTCCGGCAATCTTTATAATATGTTCAAAAAAGCCGAAAGCACCCTTGCTTTCAATAACCCGGTGATGATGCTTGTGATTTATGCCTGTATTATGGCAATCTGTTGGTTCGGAGCTAAGTTTATCGTTGTTGACAAGACCTTGCAGATAGGCGAGCTTACATCGCTGTTCAGCTATGTAATGGGTTCAATGATGTCGCTTATGATGCTCTCGATGATATTCGTTATGATCACAATGAGCGTTGCAAGTATGCGACGTATAACCGAGGTTCTGCGTGAACAGCCCGATCTTGCCGAGCCTTTCGCTCCCGTAGAGTTAATGTCAAACGGCAGCATAGACTTCGACAATGTGCATTTCAGATACCATAAGACAAGCGAGGAGGAGGTCCTCACCGACATAAACCTGCACATAAAGTCAGGTGAAACCATCGGAATAATCGGCGGAACGGGCTGCGGAAAGACCAGTCTTGTAAATCTTATCAGCCGTCTTTATGATGTACAGCAGGGAAGTGTAAAGGTAGGCGGCGTTGATGTAAAGGACTACGATATGAAGTTCCTGCGTGATCAGGTATCGGTAGTGTTGCAGAAAAATGTCCTGTTCTCAGGCACTATACTTGATAATCTACGCTGGGGCAACGAAAACGCCACAGAGGAAGAATGCATCGAGGCTTGTAAGTGGGCTTGCGCTGATGAATTCATCGAGCGTTTTCCCGATAAGTACAATACGGTTATCGAACGTGGCGGTACTAACGTATCCGGCGGTCAGAAACAGCGTATATGTATAGCAAGAGCACTTCTCAAAAAGCCTGCCGTGCTTATACTTGACGATTCCACAAGCGCAGTGGATACAGCTACAGACGCAAAGATAAGAGCGGCATTCCGGAAGTGCATACCCGGTACAACCAAGATAATTATTGCGCAGCGTGTATCAAGCGTTCAGGATGCGGATCGCATAGTCGTTCTTGACGACGGCAGAATAAACGGTGTCGGAACGCACGATGAGCTTGTTGCAAATAATGAGATATACAGAGATATATACGAATCTCAGACAAAGGACGGCGGCGACTTTGACCGCCCCCAGAATTAAGGAAAGGAGCGTAACGTAATGGATAAAAGAAAAATGGGACCCCGTCCCGATGTTTCACCGAAGGAACAGGTAAAACTACTCGGCAGAATTATCAAATACACATTCAGCCGTTATAAATTCTCGTGTATCTGCGTTGTTGTATGTATTCTTGTCCAGGCGGTCGCAACGCTTGTCGGAATGCTTTTCATACAGTCGCTTATCGACGATTATATCAAGCCTATGATTGCAGCCAAAAGCACAGACTTCACACCTCTTGCGTTTGCAATGCTCAGACTTGCGATAGTTTACGTTGTCGGTCTTGCGGCATCTTATGCGTATAACAGGATAATGGTAAACGTAGGACAAGGTACGCTCAGAAACTTCCGTAATGACCTTTTCACCAATATGGAAAAGCTCCCGATAAAGTATTTTGACACACACCAGCACGGCGATATAATGTCGGTTTATACAAATGATATCGATACATTCAGACAGTTTATCTGTCAGAGTATACCACAGGTGATAAACTGCGGTACTACAGTTATAATCTCGCTTGTTTCTATGCTTATTATGAGCATACCGATGACGATACTTGCCGTAAGTATGGCGGCTGTGATGCTTGTTGTAACTAAGAAGATCGCCGCAAAATCAGGTAAATATTTCGGTAAACAGCAGCACGATCTTGGCGAGGTCGATGGCTTTATTGAAGAAATGCTTGACGGTCAGAAGGTAGTAAAGGTGTTCTGTCACGAGCAGGAGGCAATAGACGATTTTGTAAAGATAAACGATAACCTCAGAAACAGCGCATATAAGGCAAACAAGTATGCGAATATCCTGATGCCGATAAACGCCAATATAGGCAACATCAGTTATGTTTTATGTGCGTTGCTCGGCGCAGTGCTTGCAACAAACGGCTTTGGCGGTCTTACTCTCGGTACTATTGTTTCATTCTGTACGCTCAACAAGAATTTTACAAACCCGATTTCACAGCTAAGTCAGCAGATGACATTCGTGATAATGGCTTCAGCAGGTGCAATGCGTCTGTTCGATCTTATGGATCAGAAGCCTGAACACGATGACGGTTATGTCGAGCTTGTCAATGCGGAAATTGACGAAAACGGCAATATTACGGAGGTTGATCACCGCACAGGTAAATGGGCGTGGAAGCATCCTCATAAAGCGGACGGAACGGTGTCGTATAAAAGGCAGGAGGGCGGTATTGTCTTTGACGGCGTAGACTTTGGCTACACTGACGAAAAAATGGTACTTCACGACATAAAGCTCTATGCAAAGCCCGGTCAGAAGATTGCTTTTGTAGGCTCGACCGGTGCAGGAAAAACTACCATAACCAATCTTATAAACCGTTTCTATGATATTCAGGACGGTAAGATAAGATATGACGAAATCAATATAAATAAGATAAAGAAGCCCGAACTGCGTAAGTCGCTCGGCATCGTTTTACAGGAAACCAATCTGTTCACAGGCACGGTAATGGATAATATCCGCTACGGCAAGCTGGACGCTACGGATGAAGAATGTATAGCTGCCGCAAAGCTTGCTAATGCCGACAGCTTTATAAGAAGACTTCCCGACGGTTATCAGACTATGCTTACAGGTGACGGTGCTAATTTAAGCCAGGGTCAGCGTCAGCTGTTATCTATAGCAAGAGCGGCGGTCGCAGATCCGCCTGTACTGATTCTTGATGAGGCTACCTCGTCAATAGATACCCGTACCGAAAAGCTCGTGCAGGCGGGAATGGACGCACTTATGCACGGCAGAACAACGTTCGTTATCGCTCACAGGCTTTCAACCGTGCGCAACTCCGATTGTATTATGGTGCTTGAGCAGGGCAGAATTATCGAGCGTGGCACGCACGACGAGCTTATAGCAAAGAAGGGCAAGTATTACAGCCTGTACACCGGTAACTTCTCTGAAGAAACCGCCTGAGGCGGTAAGCACCCTGTTCGCCTTTCTCGAGGCAGGCAGTTTGTTAACATCTGCACAGAATCCGCTGTTTTTATAACGGCGGATTTTCTGCATCAACATATCAAAACGGGTCAAGGCGATGTTGGTTATTGCGTTATTATAATAGAAATTATTTGCCGCCTTTGCATTCTTACCATAACTTCCTATTGCCAACCGTCCTTATTTATGGTATCATTATATAAAGATTTACCTAAAAGGAGAACGCTTATGAGCGATAAATTATATACCCCTTCAAACCCCAACGCACAGCAGGGTGTACGCAATGTGCTTAAATATCTGTCCGACATAACCTATGAAAAAATCATAACCGGACAGCATACGCAGACTATGGCGCAGGAAGAGCTTCATCTTATAGAAAAGGTCACAGGAAAACAGCCTGCACTTCTCGGCTTTGAACTGCTTTCATATTCGCCGAATATCAATTATTCCGATACAGACGATGAATGTATGACAGAGGTCACGGAGAATTACGGCACTCTTAAAAGAGTGTGGGAGTGGGCAGAGAAAAAGGGGCTTATCACTATGTGCTGGCACTGGTTTTCTCCGCTTTACGGAAGATCAAAATCGTTTTTCAGCGAAAATACCGACTTTGACGCAAGCAAGGCTGTGATTGACAGTACACCAGAAAATAAAGCTCTGCTTTCGGATATGGATACAATGGCAGGAATACTCCGACCCTTCTGCGAAAAGGGAGTGCCGATTTTATGGCGGCCGTTCCACGAGGGCGACGGTGATTGGTTCTGGTGGGGCAAAAAAGGAGCGGATACCGTTAAAAAGCTGTTCCGCCTTATGCACGACAGATACACAAACATATTTCATCTTGACAATCTTATATGGGTGTGGAATTCACAGATTCCCGAATGTTATCCGGGCGATGATGTAGTGGATATAATTTCAAGGGATATGTATCCGCCTGAACACGAGCATACCTCGCAGAGTGAAATGTACTATAACCTGTGTGAGATTACAAGTGCGAAGAAAATAACGATTATCGGTGAAACAGGCACATTGCCAAGTCCCGAAGCGGTAGTATCCGAAAAAGTCGGCTGGTCGTCCTATATGACCTGGTCAAAACCGTTCTGCCTTACAGAAAAATTCAATACCTTCGAACAGCTTAAAAAGGTGTATAACAGCGAATATGCCGTGACTAAGGACACGCTACCCGATTTGTATTGAGCAATGAAGGGAAGATAGGCATCGGGATATATCGACCAAAGTTTCACCCATGCCCGTGATATGATTTTAATCAATTTGGAATAGAGCATTTCCGAACATTATTTTAAATACCGCAAATCCGGTTTGCTTACAGGACGGGTTTGCGGTATCGTCATATAAAACAGGAATGTGCATATGTAAATTTAATATGGCAAAATCGGCATTTTGACATATTTTCGGTTAAAACAACGATACGAAAATGAGAAATAAGACAAAAGTTAAGCGATTTTTCTATTGACTTTGCCCTTTATATGTGGTACAATACTAAAATGTATCATAATGGATTGATATGCGTTCAGGATGAAATCCCGCAGTGTCGAAAAGCGTAGATTTTCCCTTTATTATGCGGAAAACACGAGCGCATAAATATCCGTGAATAAATTAAGGAGTGGTAAAGCCCATGGTGAATGTCAAGCAGGTAAAGCTGGGTAGAAATACCCGTATGAGTTTTTCCAAAATCAATGAAGTTCAGAAGATGCCGAACCTCATCGAAATTCAGAAGGATTCATATAAGTGGTTTTTGGACGAGGGTATAAAAGAAGTATTCAAGGATATTTCTTCTATTACCGATGCTAACGGCAAGCTGGTGCTGAGTTTCGTTGATTATCGTCTTGATGAGGACCCCAAGTATTCTATAGAGGAGTGCAAAGAACGTGATACAACGTATGCGGCACCCCTTCGTGTAAAGGCACAGCTCAGAAACAACGAAACCGGAGAAGTTGTCGAGAATGAGATATTCATGGGCGATTTCCCGCTGATGACCGAAAGCGGCACATTCGTGATTAACGGTGCCGAGCGTGTTATTGTTTCTCAGTTGGTTCGTTCTCCCGGTGTTTATTACGGCTTTGACTACGATAAAACGGGTAAGAAGTTATTCAAGTCAACTGTTATCCCTAACAGAGGTGCATGGCTCGAATATGAGATGGACTCAAATGACATCTTCTATGTCCGCATAGATAAAAACAGAAAGATACCGGCAACAACGTTCATCCGTGCGCTCGGTATCAGCAGCGATGACGACCTCATCGATCTGTTCGGTGAAGACCCCAGAATAGTTCAGACGATTCAGGAAAAGGACGCTACAAAGAACACCGAAGAGGCTTTGCTTGAAGTATACAGAAAGTTAAGACCCGGTGAGCCTCCTACGGTCGATTCCGCAAATACTCATATCAACAATCTGTTCTTTGACGCAAAGAGATATGACCTTGCAAGATTCGGACGTTACAAGTACAACAAGAAGCTCGGAGTTGCTTCGAGAATCGCCGGTCATAAGGCCGCTCAGCCGATTATAGATCCTACCACGGGCGAGATTCTTGTTGACGAGAACGAGTTCATCAACGCTGAAAAGGCACAGGCTGTAGAGCAGGCAGGCGTTAAGGAATGCGTAATCTTCTCCGAGGAAAAAATAGCAAAGGTTCTCGGAAACGGAATGGTCGATATAGCAGGCTACATTCCCGAATCTATAGATGCAGAATCACTCGGTATCAATGAGAAGGTATGCTTCAGTGTACTGCGTGAGATACTCGACAAGTGCGGCGATGATGTTGAGGCGCTCACAGCCGAGCTTTCAAACAGAGTAGAAGACCTTATCCCCAAGCACATCACTCTTGACGATATATTCGCAACAGTAAGCTACTTTATCAACCTTTGCGAAGGTGTCGGTGAAGTTGACGATATAGACCACCTAGGAAACAGACGTATCCGTAGCGTAGGTGAGCTTTTACAGAACCAGTTCAGAATCGGTTTTGCAAGAATGGAAAGAGTTATCCGTGAAAGAATGGGACTTCAGTCACAGGAGGGCGACAAGGTAACTCCCAACGCTCTTATCAACATCCGTCCCGTTGTTGCGGCTATCAAGGAGTTCTTCGGTTCTTCGCCGCTTTCACAGTTCATGGATCAGAACAACCCTCTTGCAGAGCTTACTCATAAGAGAAGACTTTCAGCGCTCGGCCCCGGCGGTCTTTCCCGTGACCGTGCGAGCTTCGAAGTTCGAGATGTTCACTATTCCCACTACGGAAGAATGTGTCCTATCGAAACCCCCGAAGGTCCTAATATCGGTCTTATCTCTTACCTTGCTTCATTTGCAAAGATAAACAAGTACGGCTTTATTGAAGCTCCTTACCGTAAGGTTGACAAGGAAACAGGCGTTGTACTTGACGAAGTAACCTATATGACTGCCGATATGGAGGATAACTACGTTGTAGCACAGGCTAACGAGCCTCTTGACGAGCAGGGAAAATTCGCAAGAAAGCGTGTAAATGCACGTTTCCGTGAAGAAATTCTTGAAGTTGACCGTGACCGTGTAGACTACATGGACGTTTCGCCTAAGATGGTCGTTTCTGTCGCTACTGCGATGATTCCGTTCCTTGAGAACGATGACGCAAACCGTGCTCTTATGGGTGCGAACATGCAGCGTCAGGCCGTTCCGCTTATGGTAACACAGAATCCTATCGTAGGTACCGGTATGGAATACAAGGCAGCCGTTGATTCGGGTGCGGTTGTAGTAGCAAAGGAAGACGGTGTTGTAACAAAGTGCAGTGCCGATGAAATCGTTGTTACCGATAACAACGGTGTTGAACACAGCTACAAGCTGATAAAGTTCAAGCGTTCAAACCAGGGTACCTGCGTGAACCAGCGTCCTGCTGTTTCAAAGGGTATGGAGATAAAGGTCGGCGATGTTCTTGCTGACGGTCCCGCTACCAGCCAGGGTGAGATTTCACTCGGTAAGAATGCTCTTATCGGCTTCATGACATGGGAAGGCTACAACTACGAGGACGCCGTTCTTATAAATGAAAAACTCGTTTATAATGATGTCTACACATCAATCCATATAGAAGAATATGAGCTCGAATGCCGTGATACAAAGCTCGGACCGGAGGAGATAACAAGAGAAATCCCCAACGTTTCTGAGGACGCTCTTAAGGATCTTGACGAGCGCGGTATCATTCGTATCGGTGCCGAGGTTCACTCGGGCGATATTATGGTCGGCAAGGTTACACCTAAGGGTGAAACAGAGCTTACCGCAGAAGAAAGACTTCTCCGTGCTATCTTCGGTGATAAGGCAAGAGAAGTAAGAGATAATTCACTTCGTGTACCTCACGGCGAAAGCGGTATCATCGTTGACGTTAAGGTGTTCACAAGACAGAACTGTGATGAACTTTCACCCGGCGTAAATATGGTGGTAAGATGCTACATCGCACAGAAGCGTAAGATTTCTGTCGGCGATAAGATGGCGGGTCGTCACGGTAACAAGGGTGTCGTTTCCCGTATCTTAAAGCAGGAGGATATGCCTTTCCTTCCCGACGGTACACCGCTTGATATTGTACTGAACCCCCTCGGCGTTCCTTCACGAATGAACATCGGTCAGGTTCTCGAGGTACACCTCGGTTATGCTTGTAAGGCACTTGACTGGCAGATAATGACCCCTGTATTTGACGGCGCTCACGAAGCCGACATCAGAGCTTGCTTTGAAAAGGCTGAGGCTGAACGTGAAAACTACAAGGATAAGGATTCCGCAAAGATAGACTTCTCTAAGATTCCTATGCGTCCTGACTGCAAGACACAGCTTACAGACGGTCGTACAGGCGAGAAGTTCGACAGCCCTGTAACAGTAGGTTATATGTACTACCTCAAGCTCCACCACCTTGTTGACGATAAGATTCACGCACGTTCAACCGGTCCTTACTCACTGGTAACACAGCAGCCTCTCGGCGGTAAGGCACAGTTCGGCGGACAGCGTTTCGGTGAGATGGAAGTTTGGGCACTTGAGGCTTACGGTGCGGCTTATACACTTCAGGAAATCCTTACTGTAAAGTCGGACGATATAGTAGGACGTGTTAAAACTTACGAGGCAATCGTCAAGGGCGATCCCGTTCCTAAGGCAGGCGTTCCTGAGAGCTTCAAGGTTCTGTTCAAGGAGCTTCAGTCACTTGGTCTTGACATCAAGGTACTTGATGCTGACAAGAATGAGATTGATCTCAGACAGACTTATGAAGAAGACGATGAATACGGTCAGGCAGCAGGCGAGGATACATTTGAGTATGTAGCTGAGGATGGCTCTCTTGATGACGGTTTCACAACTAAGGATATAGACGAAGACAGCGAATTCTATGCCGATAAGGACGATGAAGATGATTTTGACATCGACTTCAACGAAAATGACGCTGACGACTCGTTTGACGAATAATCAGACGATGATTTAAGCATAGGCATTGACAGAAAAGCGTGTGTTATCACACATAAACTTCTATAGAAAGAATTGAGGTCTGTAAATTGGCATATAAAACATTTGATTCAATGAAGATCGGTCTTGCTTCTCCGGATCAGATCCGTGCATGGAGCTACGGCGTTGTTGAGCGTCCCGAAACAATCAACTACAGAACACAGAAGCCCGAAAGAGGCGGTCTGTACTGCGAAAAGATATTTGGTCCTACAAAGGACTGGGAGTGTTCCTGCGGTAAATATAAGAGAATCCGTTTCAAAGGTAAAATATGTGAGCGTTGCGGCGTTGAAGTAACACGCAACAAGGTAAGACGTGAGCGTATGGGTCACATAGAGCTTGCGGCTCCCGTATCGCATATCTGGTATTTTAAAGGTACGCCCAGCCGTATCGGTCAGGTACTTGATATATCGCCCAAAAGACTTGAAGAAGTTCTTTACTTCACAAAGTATATAGTTGTCGATCCCGGCGATACAGTTCTCACAAAGAAGCAGATACTCACAGAAAAAGAGTATGCTGATATGAGAGAGCGTTATGAGGATGATTTCAGAGCCGAGATGGGCGCAGAAGCTATCAAGGAGCTTCTTTGCGAAATCGACCTTGACAAGCTGTCCGAGGAGCTTAAGAAAGAGCTTGAGGATACACAGCAGGGTCAGAAGAGAGTAAAGTTATTAAAAAGACTTGATGTTGTTGAGGCATTCAGACTCAGCGGTAACCGCCCCGAATGGATGATACTCGACTGCATACCCGTAATTCCTCCGGATCTGCGTCCTATGGTTATGCTGGACGGCGGCAGATTCGCAACTTCCGACCTTAACGATCTGTACAGACGTGTTATCAACAGAAACAACCGTCTTACAAAGATGAAGGAGCTTCACGCACCCGACATTATCATCAGAAACGAAAAGAGAATGCTCCAGGAAGCCGTTGACGCACTTATCGACAACGGCAGACACGGCAGAGCGGTTACAGGCCCTTCAAACCGTCCTCTGAAATCTCTTTCGGATATGCTTAAGGGTAAGCAGGGACGTTTCCGTCAGAACCTTCTCGGTAAGCGTGTTGACTATTCAGGACGTTCTGTTATCGTAGTTGGTCCTGATCTTAAGATGGATCAGTGCGGTCTTCCTAAAGAAATGGCTATCGAGCTGTTCAAGCCCTTTGTAATGAAGGAGCTTGACAAGCGTGGTATCGCTAACAATATAAAGAGTGCAAGAAAGATGGTAGAGCAGGCTAAGGATCCTGCTGTATGGGATGCTCTTGAAGAAGTTATCAAGGATCACCCCGTACTGCTCAACCGTGCGCCTACACTGCACAGACTCGGTATTCAGGCATTTATGCCGGTACTGGTTGAGGGTCGTGCAATCAAGCTGCATCCGCTGGTTTGTACAGCGTTCAACGCAGACTTTGACGGTGACCAGATGGCAGTGCATCTTCCTCTGTCTGAGGAAGCACAGAACGAGGCAAGAACACTTATGCTTGCCGCAAAGAACCTGCTGAAGCCTTCAGACGGTCGTCCTGTTACAGTTCCTACTCAGGATATGGTACTCGGTTCTTATTATCTTACTATCGACAAGCCCGGCGAAAAGGGCGAGGGTAAAGTATTCCGTGACTTCAATGAGGCGATTATGGCTTACAATGAAGGGGATATTACAATCCACTCGGCTATCAAGGTTAGAGTTACCAAGGATGTAGGCGGAGATCATCCCGAAACAAAGATAATCGACGCTACTGTAGGACGTATTCTTTTCAACGAGCATATTCCTCAGGATTTGGGCTTCGTTGACAGAAACGACCCCGAAAAGAAGTTTGATCTCGAAATCGGATTCAAGGTAAGAAAGAAAGAGCTTGGAAAGATCATCGACAAGTGCCTTAAGGTTCACGGAACACCTATGACAGCACAGGTTCTTGATAAAATAAAAGCAATGGGTTACAAATACTCGACAAAGGCGGCAATCACAGTAGCTGTATGCGATGCTACAATACCGCCCGAGAAAAAGGATATTCTTGCAAATGCGGATGCACAAGTTCAGGAAATCAACGAGTATTTCAACAACGGTTTCATTTCGAATGCCGAAAGAAAATCTGCGGTGCTTTCAGTATGGAACCAGGCTACAACAGATGTTACAGTTGCACTGACAAAGGGTCTTGATGATTACAACCCCATCTACATGATGGCAGACTCAGGAGCCCGTGGTAGTACAAACCAGATAAGACAGCTTGCAGGTATGCGTGGACTTATCGCAAATACATCGGGTGAAACGATTGAAATCCCGATCAGAGCTAACTACCGTGAAGGTCTTAACATCCTCGAATACTTCATTTCTTCAAGAGGTGCGAGAAAGGGTCTTGCCGATACGGCGTTAAGAACAGCCGACTCAGGTTACCTTACAAGACGTCTTGTTGACGTATCACAGGAAGTTATCGTAAGAACCGATGACTGCGGTACTACAGACGGTATCGACATTTACGAGATTCGTGAAGGCAAGGAGCTTATCGAGTCGCTTGAAGAACGTCTTACAGGCAGATACCTTGCTGAAGATTTCACTGATGACAACGGTGAAGTCCTCGTTTCAAAGGATAAGCTGATAACGGAAGCTGATGCCAAGACGATAGTTGCATCGGGCGTAAAGACCGTTAAAATTCGTTCAGTTCTTACCTGTCACGCAGAACACGGCGTCTGCGCAAAGTGCTACGGTTCTTCACTTGCAAACGGCAAGAAGATTACAATCGGTGAAGCAGTTGGTATCATAGCCGCACAGTCTATCGGTGAGCCCGGTACACAGCTTACTATGAGAACATTCCATACCGGTGGTATTGCATCGGCTGAAGATATTACACAGGGTCTTCCCAGAGTAGAAGAACTGTTCGAGTCACGTCGTCCCAAGAATGCCGCAATTATGGCTAAGCATTCCGGTAAGACAAGAATCGACGAGATAAAGAAAACCAGACACGTTATAATTACAACAGCTGACGGCGAGGAGCATCCTTATCCCGTACCTTTTGGCTACAAGCTGAAAATACAGGATGGTGATTTCATCGAAGCAGGTGAAACACTTACAGAAGGAAGCGTAAATCCTCACGATGTACTCGAGGTAAAGGGCGAGGAAGCAGTTCAGAACTACATTATCGCCGAGGTACAGAAGGTATATCGCTTACAGGGTGTTGACATCAACGATAAGCATATCGAAGTAATTGTTCGTCAGATGATGAGAAAGGCTCGTGTAACCAACCCCGGCAGCAGTTATCTGCTTCCCGGCTCGGTTATTGACAAGAATGAGCTTGTCAAGGTAAACAATGAGCTTGAACAGCGTAAGGAAGCCGGCGAACAGATTGAACCGGTAGAGTGCGAAGCTGTTCTTCTCGGTATCACAAAGGCTGCACTTGCAACAGACAGCTTTATGTCTGCCGCTTCATTCCAGGAAACCACAAGAGTTCTTACCGACGCTGCAATTCACGGCAAGGTAGATCCGCTGCTCGGTCTGAAGGAAAATGTTATTATTGGTAAGCTTATTCCCGCAGGCACAGGTCTTGAGGCAATGGAGAAGGAAAAAGAAGAAAGAGAAAAGGCAGCTGAAGCCGGTACTGAATCGGAAGTAAACGAATCAGACAGTGAAGAAGTTGGCGAAACTGCACAAAATTAAGTTGTAATTCAGTCCAAAGGCGACGATTGTTACAAAGTTTTTTCGGTAAAATGAATAGGCTTG